>CYGL01000149.1_pt1 | contig 37351 bp, 55 predicted proteins | sample 485531 | NCBI WGS metagenome assembly CYGL01 (sample SAMEA3497897, study PRJEB9818) | human gut metagenome | reverse complement strand
TCTTTAATTTCTATATTTTTTATATTGGTATTTCTGCTAGCATTAAAATTTTATTCAATTGCTATTTTTTAGTTAAGGGTTCTTCCGCCCCTAATGCCCGCTCGAACATTAATTTTTACCTATCCCTATATCTTCAGCAAAAACGCTAATGTCATTAAATTTTAATTTAATTGCTTTTCGTAATACATCGGGGTTAATAACAATAACCTTTTCGTGTTTTGAGTGTAAATATGGGTTATATTCTTTTGACAAAACCTTTTTACCTTTTGCTTGCCTAAGGGCATTTAATATACTATTACAAATATCCCATTCTTCTTTGTTGGCCATAAGACTACTACTTTTCTTTTTTATTTTCTTTTTCATAATTCTCTCCTTTAAAAAACCCAACACCCTATTAAATATCCTAGTTGATAACATATAATAATAGCTATTAGTATTGTTAATATCTCAAAAAATGCTTTCATTGCTCTAAAATAACAACTCCTTCTTCATCTATAATTTTTTTTAGAATAATTTCTCCATTAATACAACGTATATCAATTAAATCCCCTGCTTTTATTTCTAAACTTTCCCTTATTTTTCTTGGAATAACTATTCTGCCTAAATCATCAACCCTTCTGCTTGGTTCTAAATACATTGTTACCTCCCATAATTTTCAAAAATTATATATTATTATATTCGTCTATGTTAAAATATGACCCAATAATCATATTTTCACTAAATACATCTTCAATTGTTGTACGAGCCGTTACTAATTGATTTGTTGTTAAATATCTAATTAACTTAGAATAATCAACTTCAATGGAATTACCTAGTGTGGTTTTGTATTTGTCATTTTCTACCAAAAAAGATAATTTTTTTATTATGTTATCTTCTACTGTAATAAACGTTTTCATTAAAAATCTTCCTCCCTTACGGTCTTTTATTTAACTCAATTAATCTGCCCTTTATTAATGTACAGGCAAATGAATAATTTTCGTGTAATCGTACATTAGTGGGGAACCCAATATTTCTAATCGCATCTCCAAGAGTATTTAACATACTTGAATGTAACCCTGTTGCACTAATTGAATCATAAACTGATTTAGTTCTAAAAATGATACGATCATCTCTAAGAGAATAGTCTATCTTATACCCAAGTGTGACATCTGATATAATTGATGTCGGTTGGTTTATAATAGGGTTATCCACGATATATATATCAAATTGCCTAAATGTTCCATTAAAAATAAGATTTGAGCCGTAAAAATGTCTACTTACTACTCCATCTACTGAAATTTCAATATCTTCAGTAATACCACCTTGGTTAAAAGGACTTATTATTAATTTATCAATTTCCCAGCCATCAAACTCTAGGTTACTTTTACGTAAATTAACTAGTTGTTCTTCTACGGTACGTGCTACTATACGATCTAATGGCTTTACACCATCAGTTCCAACAGTACTGTTTAAAAATGGTTTAATAAATTCAATCATAAAAAAATCACTACCTCCACTCTAATATTCTTTACTTTTTATACCAAGTGTAAATTTTAAAACTTCAATGAATTTGTGGTGAAACACATTACTCAATTTACCTCGCTTATACAATATCCAATTAACAGGTATTGCTCGCATTTGTTCACACAAAGCAGTTCCTTTACAATAGATGTCGTCAAATTCAAAATGAGATTTATATTTATTCGAACATTTTTTACCAGTCGTAACTGGAACTACTATACATACACTGTTGCCGGAATTTATTTTGCTGTTTGAAACAACAATACACGGTCGAGTACCATTTTGAATGACACTTCCATCATCGATTAGTTCTACTTCGACTATGTCGAATCTTTTTATACTATTAATAATATACACCCCTCCTTTTTTTTTATTAAAATAATTACTATATTATATAATAACCTCCCTTTTATTTATTTTATGTACTTATGTTAACATAATTTTAACTAATTGTCAATAGGAATTTTTAATTTTTTTTAATAAAAATAAAAAAAAGATAATAAAGTTTAATTTATTACCTTTAATATAAAAATAACATATTATAATTCAATCAGTCTTATCGAATTTTTTATAACTTTTTTGTCATTGTCAAGTTGCATATACAAATATCCACCATTTTGTGGCAAACTTAATCTACCTTTAAAGTATTTAAGTTTATTTATATCCACCACACAACCTTGTTCAATTAACGTTTTATTGCCGTATTTATACATTCCAAGTTTATGAGTATGTCCTAATACAATAACATTATAATCAATCCCTTGACTGTTGAAATATTCCATCGCCTTTTTCGATGTTCCCATTATTGCACTACTATAAATAGAAGGGTGACAAAAAATCACATTACCAATAACACAAAAATAATTATTTTCATAGTGAATGTCGCATTTAAATACCTTCCTTAATGGTTTATAGAAAAACTGTTTATTTCTCATCTTATCATAGTGATAAAATCCACTATCTACTATCATTTGTATTGGACTTGTTGGTAGTAATGAGTTAATAGTATTATCCATTTTTTTTGCTATATAATTTCCAAAACGTATGTCGTGATTACCATCATTGATATATATTATTTTCGGGTTTATTAATTTAATTAACCTAATTAAATATTCTCTGGCAAGTATAATTTCGTCGATAAAATCTATTTTATATTCTTTTGGGAATTTTGATAATTCTTGACAATCTAATATATCACCATTGATGACTAATATATCTATATTATTACTATATTTTGAAAATATTTCCTCCGGTAAGTTGTATGGAATGTGTATATCTGATATCGACAGTAGGTTAAAATTATCTTTAGAAAATCCAGATAAATCATCTCTGTATTCTTTATAACCATATGCCATTTTTCTTAAATAATGTGCATTACATTTTAACCCCAATTCACTTATAATATCTTCCCAAGATATTTTAATATCTCCATCTAATTTTTTCAAACATAACTCAATTTTTTTATTTATATAAAACACCTCTTTTTTGTACGTTATAATTCAAGTTCTACCGAATGTTGATATTTAACAATGTCTAAATAACCATCGCAGACATTTATTAACGCATAGAGTCGCTCCTCAATATCCATTATGAATTGCTCTAGATGTGCATATTTTCAGAACTCAATTCATCGGTAACAATATATCTCAAAACTTGTGCGTTATCCATCATATTTATACATTCTTTTTTTAAGTTGAATATAGAATTTCCCGGGGTATTTTTTATTATATCCATTTTCCAACATACCTTTCTTTTTTATTATATCTTATAAATTCGAGTTGATACTCCATTAACTGTAGTAATTTTTTCTACTAAATTTAGAGTGTTTTCTTTGATTATAGATTTAAAACTTCTATTATTAAAAGGTTTGCAACCTTCTTTAGCACACCAAAAACAATACTCTTGATATACTTGTGAAACTTTTTCATTATTTAGTTTAGGATCTGTTGATAACCAATCTAATACGTTATTATTTTCACGCTCATATTTTTTAAATTCAACCAAACTAGCTTCGCTTTTTGTAAACTCATTATTTTCTAATAACCTTTTAAGTCCTTTTATAGCTATGTTTAACAAGTACTCCATAGATTGTTGTGTCATTAATTTATCTTCGATAAATGGATCAAAATCTGGATCAGTTTTTGAAAATTTAGCATTGAATGGAATAAAAATTAATCGTCTTAAAAACCCAGCAGTTTTGTCGCTAGCTTTGGGTGGGTTATTTGTAGCAAAAATAAATTTTGTCTGACAACGCATTGTAAACGGTTTTTCGTGCTTTCTTTCAACTGTAACTGGATCACCAACAACACATTTTTTGAACATTGAAGTGTCGGTTAAATATTTATCGGAAATATCATCTCCAATGTTAGCTAACATTCCATCTAACTCTGATGGTTTAAATCTGTCTTCTAATTCTTGCATTGATAAAGTTGAATAGTTTGTTACACCAAGTAATTTTTGAATTAAGTTTAAAATAACCGATTTACCATTAGAACCACACCCCGTTAATATAAAGCACACTTGAAACTTATTGCTATTAAATAAACAATAACCAATCATCTCTTCTAATAATGCCCTTAATTCTGGATCACCACAGCATACTTTATTTAAAGTGATGTCCATCAACTCATCGTATGAATCTTCATAAAGATTGAAGTCTATTTTATTTCGAATTATAAGATTGCTACTGTATTCTAATTTATCCATAGATTCCAAATCCAACACATAATCTTTCAACCCTATATATTTTGGACTTGCAAAGTTCTCTTTTTTGAGATTCTGTAACATAATATAATTATATACTTCTTTGCGTTGGTTGGTTTTTAAGTTATTAATTCTATCAACCATTGCCCTCTCAAAATCTTTAATTTTATTAGAAAACAGTTCATCGCGATTAAATAAATAAACAGTATCGTTAATATCTACTATATTACAAGCACTTACCAAATATGTTCCAAAAATATCGTGCAAAAACTTGCCATTTTCATCAAAAAAGAATTTACCCTCAAAGTTTTCATCTCGAGCGATTATTCTCAACTCTTTATCTGGTAATGGATCTTTAAGGAGATAATCATTTATAATTTTTAATGTGCTAGCAATCTCATCACCATTTAACCCAGCTGTAGCTAGTAGTGGTTTGTACGCAAACAAGAATGAATTTCTCCCGCCCCCATCATTAATGCGAGAGATCCCAATATCTTGTTTTGATACAATTGTCAACCAACAAGGCACTTCGTCTACTTCATCAAAAGTTTGACGCCATCTACGAGTTATAGTAGTGCTAACCTCTCTATTAATCTCCTTACCATTAACCAAGCTAACTTCAACATCTTTATATGTTACTCTCAATGGAATTACACAATTTTCCCCACCAACACCTGTATCAACTGGCAATCCTATTGCACAATACCTATGTGTGCATTTTTGTTTTATTCTTCTGTTTGAGTTTTTGAAATAAAAATGTAACCCTCTTTTTGTTTCTAAAACATCACACTTTACCTTTTTTTCGACTAAAATTTTATATAAAAGCTCAGCGTCTTCTTTGTTATCCAAGTCTATTTGAACATAACCCGGTCGCAGTACCCCAACATAGTCTGAGTTTTCGGGGGGTACTTGTAAATAATTACCACCTATTATTTTACCAATAGGTTTTTTACCGATGCTTTGTATGTATCCCAAAAATAAATCTGCCAAAGTATAGTTTCACTCCCTTTTTTTTATAATTCAATAACGCAACCTAACATATTTAACATTACTTCTTCCCAGTATGTTGGGTTATATTTAATTTTATTAATACCGGGTTGTAATTCTTGTGGTCTATGGTCACCCTTAACACCTTTTTTGTAATCTTTATTTAAGATGTTCAAATAAAATTCAACATCAATATTATTTCCATTTAATAATGCTATTTGGTATTTAGTATAATTGATATACCATTGTTTGTCAAGATTTTTATCACATTTCATATTAATAATATTATCATTATTAATATAACAATTATTTGGAACTCCAGATACGTGTTCTAATCTGTACTTTTCATATTGATATAATTCATTAGTTTTATCAATCTTTTTTCTTTTGAATAATGAAGTATCCTTTAAGTTTTTGCTGGCAAAGCAACGCACAACTCTTTCTTTTAATTTTTTACCATTGTGAACCAAACACTCATATGGACTACCAATGTTTGCTATGAATTGAAATTTTATTAATTCATTACACCCATTTATAGTACTTTCAACAGGGATATTGTGTACAAAATAGTTTATCAATGCCTCATTAACTATTGGTAATTGGTTATCAATTTTTGTTCTTTTTTTATAATAACCCTTTTGTTTTATTTTTTTTATTTCATTATCCTTACTTTCCCAAAGAATATAATTATTAACATCTCTCTGTGCTATGTTAGTGTAATATTCGTAGTCTAGATTAAAGTAAGTACTACGTTCCCAAGTTTTACATATTTCAATAACCTTTTCTTCTTGCTCTTTGCTTGTTATTTCAACCAAAATACCGTCTGTGTTAGCTTGAATAATTTTCACAATATCTACTATATTTTCCAATAACTCCGTCAAGAATAATTGACCATTAATACACGTATTGTTTGATTGTCTTGGATCATATAATGGGTTATTCTTGTCTTTACTTGCCCCAAAAGTTCCATTTAATGGTATTTTCCTAACATTCGCACGCTTTTTATCAATTTTCTTTAGTCGTATTCTATCATCTCTTAACGCTTTATAATCATCTGGATTTTGAACATTTCGACTTAAAAACTTATGCTCAATTAACAAAGCTGGATAGTATGACCCAACGTCAATTAAAAGATATTTACCACTACCAACATAGTTAGGTAATGCTCCGTGTAGACCACCGAACCCATATGTGCAAATTAAATCGCCAATTGCCATTTCAAATTTGTAACCATACTCCCTAATTTCAGTACTCCACTTGATATAATTATCTATAACTGACTTATATTTTTTTAAATTTACTTTATTTGAAATTTCAATGTCAAATTCATCATCTCGATCAGTATACTTAGCATTAAGTAGTATTGAAGTCAACCTAGTTGGTGTTTTATTAATGTATGAAATTGGCATTTTAAATTCCTTTAACATTGCGATGTGGGAATTAAAAGTATCAACGGTTTCCCTAAATACTTTATAAGTTTCTCTAACATCGTGTTCACAGTATTTTATGACTTCTTCTATTTCAGTTTTTGTTAGGGATCTATCGATATCAAATGAAACATCACTTTCCTTTATCATTGAACCCATAAATCCCTCTAATTTTTTTAAACCAAAAAGATTTGGTCGGCAATCATAATTTAAGAATTTAATCTCGTGAAACATTTTACTAATACACCAACCCGGAACTTTGTTTTCAACTATATCTTTAGATACTTCATACGGATCTAACCCGCATAAAATTGCTTTCAAAATATACTGATCATAATGTCTGCAATTAAAGCCAACCCATATCTTATCTTTGTTATGATTAAAAAATTCCATTAATTTAGGTGGATCATTAACTATTTTATGGATCACTCTATTTTCCATATCCCCAATACATACTAACCAATCGAACTTAAAAACTTCGAAGTCATAAAATAACAGCATTTTTAATTAACCCCTTTCAATTAGAACGGCGAATCCACTCCCAAAGCATTTTCATCTGGGTTAGAAAAGTCGTCAATAATAACTTGCATATCCATCGATTGGAATGAACTACCGATTGGTGTTGTTAATCTGAGTTTTACATTTTTGTGTTCAATATTAATGTTATTTACAAATTCTTTAAATTCCAATAAATTATTATATTTTATTTCTTGTGATGTAACTTTTTTAATTATGTTTACACGCATTTGACATAGATATCGGATTGAAAGACCCATCATTTTTTATTAAAAAGAATGCAGTACTCCAGATTCCCTTTGGATCATCAAGTTTAAAGTAAAATTTTACAGCTGGTAATGCATTTTGCCCTAATTCAACTGCTTCAATTTTTGTTAATTCACCTTCATACTCTCCATCAACTAGCTTATCGATAAAATCCAAGTTACTCATAACTTCTTTGATATCATCAACACTTACTAAATTATTATATATTTCCCAATTACTCATAACAATTATCTCCTTTTTTATTACAATCTTCTAAACTTTCTAGGCTAATTAACCTTTCATATCTTTTATTTTTTATACAGTTACTGCAATGACCACAATATACTGCTGGTGTGTTACCAACAAAAACATCGTAAAGTCTATTAATATTTTGTTTTACTTCAAGTAGACTATCATCTAGTACATATTGTGGTATTTCAACAACAACACTTTCAATAGGACATTCCTTAGTTACAACAAGTATATAACAGGGAAGGACCTCTCCTGTGTTTTGTCGGACTATTTCTTGATAACAAGCAAGCTGAGTATCATACCCAAACTCTCGGATAAAGTTATACCTTTTACCACCTTTTTTTCGTATTGTACTCATAACTTTTAGGTCGACTATACACTTACCTTTAACATAAGAATCCATTTTAATTTTAAATGGTACATCACTGATTGAACCCACCATAATTGTCTGTTTTTCACCGGACAAAAATTGCTTAGATATTTTATCTTCGTCTAAAAATTTACAAATATCTTCGCAAATTTTAAATGAACTTTTTAATTGACCTTTATTTTTACCGGTTGTGGCAATTATACTAGGGTTATTTTCTTTAAATTCATCTAAGGTTCCTTCGACATATGCGTCAACATAAGCACCTTGCAACATTGCTTCCGTTGGCGATTCAAAGTCTATATTACTCTCACACTTCAACATTTGTTTGTAACGAGATACTGACATATAATATTTATCAGAATAGTAGTTGTTATTTGTTAACACCACATCAACCCCCATAATGATTAAACACAATTGTGATTTTAAACAGCAATAAAATGATTGTTATTATCCCTAATAGTAGTATATTTGACCAATGTCTATTAGCCTTAATACAAAAGTCACTAAAATATTTTATCGCTATTATAGATATGATTGTATACATCAATTTAACCAACACACTGTACATCGACGTAGCGTCATAATTTAAAAGAATTTCCAATAAAAACAACCCCTTTTATTTTAATTTTTAGGTGCATAAATTGCAACTATTGCGATGATTTCCAAAACCAAAATAACAAACATCGCTCCCCAAGGCATAACCATTGATGAAGATGTAATTGTCGTAAATATTAATGCTAATACTACATTTTGAATAAACTCAATAAACTTACTCTTATTTTCCATTAAATAATACCTCCTCATCTCCGTCAAACGGATTGTAAGGATTTGATGTCATACTATTATTAACATCTCTAAGTTCATCATCGGTGTGATTAAATCCCATTAATAACTCTGGAGTATGTGTTCGTGCAAAAAATGAATATGCTCTGTAGATTAACATTTGTTTAGGCATTGTATGCCATTTGGATGTAGGGTTCTTCAACCAACCCTCAGATTTTGCTAGCTTAAGTGTAACATCAGTACCTTGCTCAACAATATTATCTTCAGCATCATAAACTTCAATCCTACAACCAAAGTCCTCGGTATCTTCTGCTCCAACAAAAGTATGTCTTACTTTTAAATTTTTATTATTATAGTAATTCTTAACCATACTTATAACGGCTTGAGCAGACCAACTAGGCTTTCCATTAATAATATTAAGGTTATTTGTAACAGCAAATAACGATAGTCCTGTTCTTTCACACATATCCAACGCAATCATAATACTAGCAGGGTTTCTATATTGCGTTGGTAATAAGGTAGTTTCAGAAAGTATCTTACAAGCATTGAATATACCTTTTTCCTGTATTAATGAATTGACAAAATCTACCGCTGAAGATGGTTGTTGTAATTTTACATCATTTTTTTCATTTATGAAAATTTCATTTTTTACATCTTCTTGAATTAAATTTGTTTCCATAAAACTCAATCCTTTCTTGTTTAAATTTTTTATAAATTAAGAATATCATATAAAATAAATACTGTCAATATTTTTTTTAAAAAAATCAAACTAAATGAAAATTTTTTAATCATTTATAAAAATTATCACGCACTACTACATATACTATTAACCCCAATAATACAAGTAGTATGCCCAAAAAACTAATACACGCAATTAAATTTATCAATTCATTTACAGATGAGTTAGTAGAGATACACTCACACATTTACATATCCTCCAATTTTTTCTTCAAATTCCATAATATCAGATTGTATATTAATTGTCCTGCTTCAGCTTTTTTAACTAAATGCACCGGACAATTATATTTTTTTTCCCATCGAATAAGAGAACTTATCATTGTATTTTTGTGTAATGCACCACGGTATGAACCATTAAATATTTTTGTCCAACTAGCATTTTCAATAATTAAATATGGTAGTACATTATTTTCTTTAAATTTTTCAAACTCTCGTTTAAAGCGATCCCTATGTTTACCAAAATTATTTGCAATTTCATCTAATCCACTTTTTCGTTCAATTACTATTAATTTTGACAATTCAGGTCTATTTGGTATTTTATATGAGTAATCTCCGAAGTCAAGCTTTTCGCGTTCATAAGGAATATTATTTTCATTTAAAAAATCTAATATATGTTGATTTTTTTTAGAAATAACTTTATTCCCACTTTTATCAAATGTTTCGACTTCTTTTTCTCTCGTATCATAAATAATTACTATTTCAGTTAAAATTTTCTGTATTTCCTTCGTTGTAATAATTCTCAACCTCCATTTTTAACTTATTGACGTTAATACTCACAGTCCTAGCTGACATATTCAATAATTTACTTATTTCCCATTGTTTATACCCACTGACATATAATCGCCACACATCGTTTGAATTTATAATTTTTATTAGATCTTTAGCAACAACAAAACTCTCAACGTCAACACTATTATCAGTTACACAAAATTCTCCTTGCTCATCATTGTCTTTGTAAGTAAAACTAAACTGTTTACCCCAATCTCTTTTTTTTGCATTATTGTATATCCAATAAGAATATACTGCATTTTTAAAATACCTGTATAATAACACACTAATTGATCTTTTTCTATCCCACTTCATTACACAGTTGCAAAGTTCAATAGCAAGAATATCATAATACTCATTAACATTTAAACCGTTTGAGTGACAAAAGCTATATATTAATTTTTCATTATCTTCTACTATTTTTTTTTCTTCTTCGGTCAATTTTCGTTTCTCCAATACCCCACCTCCCTTTTTTTAACTATTAACTATATCGTAACAAATAATTAAAAAAAAGTCAATAAGTATATTAAAAAATTTTATTCCAAAAAACTACACATTGAGCTAATTTTATTTTATATTTTATGATTATTTTTTAAAAAAAGTAGTATCTACAAATATTTTTTATAATATATAGCTGAACCCCAAGGATTTCTCATAAAAAAAAAGCTACGGTAATAATGTAGCTTTCCGTAGCTTTCCGTAGCTTTAATACTAATTGTGTTTTATATTTTATATCATAATTCAAATAATTAATGTTTAACTATATACTCATAGTAGTTAATTAATTTAGAATTTCCTTGAATTGTATCACTATCCCATAAAAATTCTTTAGCTAGATCCACATAAAAATTAATATTATCTATATTATATTTTCGTGCGATCATAACATAATCGGAATATACCATATTTAACGCTATATACCAATCTTCTTCGGTAATTTTATCAAAATCTACCCCGTAATTTCGTGCAATTTCAGATGATTCTTGTATAGTCCATTTGGCTCCACGTGACCCATCTTCATTATGCATACTATTCACCCAATCAACATAGTTATATTTTTTTCTATCACTAATATGCTTAGGTTGGGGTTTGTTCTCAACCTCCAACTTATCTATAAGTTCTAGTGTTTCCATCAATAAATTTATGCACGTTAAATCGTTATATGACACACCCGTAGTTAGTATTTTATTTTCAAAGTGCTCCAATTCTTCGTTTAGTTTCTTTTTGAAATTATACACTGAACCTTCCTCCTTTATAGCATAAAAATATTACATATTAAGCAGTTGTAGTAGTAGTTTTACTTTTATCTATCATAGCTTGAACAGAAGAGAGAATAGTAGATGTTTGGTTTAATTGGCTTAATTGTCCTTTTAAAGTTAAATTCTCTGATTGAATTGCACAAATTTTTTCATTAGTTAAGAAATCAATAATTCTTTGAGTATTAGCAGTGCCGCTGTTAATTAACTCTCTAGTGTTATAGTTAGCATTGGTTATTATTTCACAAGTATTTCTGTCAACTTGATTACCAAGTTTTAAAATATTTGTGTTTGTTTCACAACCTAAATCCTTTATAGTACTATTTAATAAATATGCACTATCTCTTTGGCTAGCTATTGCATTTGCAAATCCATTAGAGATATTTTGGTTTGTTGCATATGTTGAATCGCAAATACCATTACTTATACCATCTAATTTCATTGTGATTGTTTGGTTTCCAATAGCGTCATTAATATCTTGTCTAGTTAATGCTGTTTGTACGCCTAAATCACCTGCGTAACCTCGATTTCCAAACCCAAATCCATTAAAACCTCCAAAGGCTCCACCAAAAAGTAGACCTAAAATAAAATCTCCTGCACCGTAGCCACCCAAAAGTCCGTCACCTCTCATTCCATTACTTTGAAGTGCCATTGCATCTGCAACTGATAAACCACTTGTCATAACAAGTTCCTCCTTTTTTATTATTATATTTTATTTAAACATTTTTAAAATGTTGTACCCAGTATTTCTTGTGCTTGTTGGTATATTTTTGTAAAATCTATTCCAACTTGTTGGCAGTACATCTTGCATATTTCTAATTTTTGTTCCGGGGTCTTTCCATATAAAATAGTTTGACCTTTTTTAAACCCATCACTATTTATTAGATTTTCCATTGTTATCCCTTGATTTTGATTCATCTGATTTACCACCTTTCAAATTTTCGTTTTCCATTTTCAATAAATCTATTTCTTTAATTAAAAATTCCATTTGCTCTTTAACCTTGTCAATCTCAGCTCGGCTATCTAAAACAAAATCATTATTTTTTATAAATTCTTCAATTTTGTAAGTACCATCAAGATTGAACATTTTTACGTATATTTTCCCACTCGTAAAGTTAACACATATAGCAGGTTCTATATCTGTACTATTCAACCCTATAACTTCATCTAACGTATTTACATACTTACCTTTTATTGTCATTTCATTTTTATTAAAATTTTGTGTATAATTATTCATTCTGTTATTATCTATATAACCATACAAACTATTAAGATTGTGTAAATTTGGGTTATAATTCAATATCATCATCTCCTAATTTATTATATGAAAAATCGAAAAAGGTAGTATCTCAAAATACTACCTATATGTTTTTATATTTATATCAAATTTTTACTTTGCAAAATTGCTTTTTTAATTTTTTTCTTTATTTTAGCAATATTTCTATTTACTGTAGATTGTGAAAGATCTAACATAAGTGATATTTTTATGTTATTAATTCCTCGTTGACGTAATTCAAAAATTCTTATCTCTATATCTGTAAACCCACAATATTTACATAAATAATCATACTCGATTTTTGTAAAATTTAATTTTTCATTATAATCAATATTTAGGCATTTCTCATTCTGCAACATTGGGTGCCTCCACATACTGGACATTTATTTTTATATTTTTTTGTTATAGTTATACTACCTTTTTTATCATTTTTAGAGATGCTTATATTAGTTATTTTCTGTTTTCTTTTATATTTCACTCCCACAAAAATCAACTCCCTATTATATTATTTGTCGCATCGTCATTGAACTGATTAAAATCTCCACCTACATCAACATTTTCAGTATTTGTGGTTGTACTAAAACTAACATCATAATTACTAAATAAGTAGATGAATCCTAGTAGTATTATTGATAAAATTATACCAATTAAAGATATTGTTAATGTTTTTATAGTTTTATTTTGTGTTTTTATAATTTCAAAAGCAATATTTCCATTATTTACAAAATTATGATAAGCAATATCATTTTTCATTTCATTTTTCATTTTTTAAATACCCACCCTTGTTTACACCAAGTTTTATCTCGTTTAACGTTGTTTCGATACTTTCAAACTTAGTTGATAATGTATCTATTATATTATATAACTTTTCTTCATTGCGATCATACTTTTTCACTATCCATATCATCAAGCATATAAATAAGATATAAAGTAGTCCTGTTGCACCTAGTTGGCTGTATACATTAATTAATTCTTCCAATAAAAACACCACCTTTGTTTTTAATTTTAAAATGAGATATAAACATCTACATTAACCTCATTAATTCATTATATTGGTCTTCTGTAATTCTATCTTTTAATAGATAAATATCAAGCTTTTTTACCATATCTGCTTTATCATAATTTCCACTTAAAATTAATTTTTTACAAACATTATACATATTATACACCCCCATTTATTTCAGCTAAAATTTTTAAATATTCTATATCGCTTTTCAATTGCAATTGAAATAACTCTGCATTCGTCATTACATCAATATTATTACTTTGCAAATATTCATCAGTCCAACAGTTGTTTTCTAAATCATATTTTCTTCCTAAAAAATTACCTAAATCTTCATCAACTAAAATCATATTTTCTTTTTCAATTTTATTAGATAATTGAGAAACACCTATACAATAAAATTCTTCATTTAATTCTGCATAATTAAACATTTTCAACACCACCTTTTTAATAAAATTCTATTACTTGCCAAGATACATATAAATAGCTACTACTATAAGATGAGTCCGTATTTCTATACGCAATTCTTAATTGAGAGCTTGACAAACTTTCAACATATGGTTCAAAATTAAATACGTAACCACCACCAACTGGACCATTTGTTTGTCCATTCAAAATAACCATACATTTATTAGTATTAACATAACTTAAGCTAATATTATTTGTATAATAACTATGATTTATAGGTAATGTTGCAACACCTCGTTGAACACTTTTAACAACACCTTGAGAATTAGAATTAATATTATTAACAGTGCTATTTATATTATTAATAGTACCATTCATTGTATTTAATGTACTTTGAATAGATCCGAAGCTTGATCTAGTATTATTATTAACTTCGTTGATAGCACCAGTAATACTTTTACTACCAGTAGAGAGAGATTCATCGATAGTATTTTGTTTATTATTTAACATACTGGTAATTTCTGGTTTATTAAAATAATTACTTAAATCAATATCTTCGGCTGATAGGTTATTTATATCATCTTTAACTTCATTAATTGCACCAACAATATTTTTATTGGTAGTATTTAATGCTGCGTCTTGTTTTAGTTGGTAATTTTGTAATGTATCCATCGTTACTCCACCTGGATCACCTTTATCTCCTTTTTCACCTTTTATCGAGTTTAAGTAATCATTAACAGACCCACTATTCCCATTATCCAACCATACTTGGTATGCAGAATCACCTTTTTCACCTTGGTCGCCTTTATCACCTTTATCACCTTTGTCACCTTTGTCACCTTTGTAGCCTTTGTCACCTTTGTCGCCTTTTAATGATGCGAGGTAGTCCTCAACACTACCAACATTCCCTTGTTGCAACCAAATCTCATAAGCAGAATAACCTCTGTTCATTTTTTTTGCTTCTTCTAGTTCTTCTTCAAATTCCTTTATTTTAGCCATCATATCGATAAGAATACTACCATTTGTTGCGACTTCAATGTCACCAAAATCTAAACTCTCTAAAACTGTGAAGTTTAATGTTTTCGAGTAGGCTAACAATTTATCTTTTGTTGGGTTTGTATTTAAAGTTGGATCAATTAATGTTACTTGTAATCGATACGTACCCTCTCTCAATGTAATACTACCTTTAACAACCCATTTAACGGTTATAGTGTCGTCAGATTGTTCAAATGATATGTCGTTGGATACTGCCGAAGATATTATTTGATATCGTCCGTCATTTAAATCAACCAACAGTTCGACAATGCTTCCTGTAAAATCATATGCTTTAGTTGGTTTAAAGATAAATTCAACATAATCGGCATTGTGGTTGTATTGTTGGAAGGTTAGACTTGATACCGGCATACCGTTAGTCTTTAAATCCATTTAATACCTCCTATTAATTTAAAATTTTAGTTACTTTAGTTGAACTATCATAAACAACTTTTTTACCTAATAATTCAGCAACTTCTGTTACGCTATAATAATTCTTCCCATTATCATTTATAGCATTTAATTCTTTTCTAACACCATTAAATTCAACAACTCTTTTAACTTTCATATAGTTATCTCCTTTTAGTTTATTTTTAAAATTATTCCAAGCTGCATTATTATTTACAAAAGGTTGTGGACAAAGCTTGCCTGTAACATCATAATGTCTAACAACATTCTCAATAGGAATATTGTATTTTTTCATTAAATATTTAGTCAATTCAATAGCATTATTAATAGTTTCTTCATTAAAATAATAATTTCCTTTGTTATCTTTTTCAGAACATAACTCTATCCCAATAGCATTGTTATTTCTACAATATTTATGTTTATAATTCCCTTTTGTTCCACAATGCCAAGCAACATCGTTATCTGATACACTTTGGCATATATCATTTTCATCAACAAAATAGTGAGCTGAAGCACCCCTATTTCCTGTTTTAAAATAATTACAATTTCCTTTTGCGGTATCTCCATTGTTAGCAGTATAATGAATAACTAAATATTGGATTTTACTCGGTCTATTTTTTGTAAAATTTGAACTATTACATTGTATCTTCAATATGTTCATAATTAACCACCTCGTTTATTTTTTGATTATCCCAAATCCCATCAGATAACGGATCATATATTAAACAAATTATATTCCATATTGTAAAAAATATCACATAGGGGTTTTTTACAATTTTTATCAATATGCTTATTAAAATATTCCAACTTGTTAGATCGGTGGGCTCAATTTTGAAATATATTAATATTGGTAATATTACTGATGTGATAAACATAACAATAAATGATTTATTTTTAAATCTACTTTTAAAATCAATCAAAAGTCACTACCTCCGATCTAATAGTTCCATCACTCTCAAAAATGATTGTTTTTTGAAGACTTTTTTGACTATTTTCATCAAAATATTCTTGTAAAATATTGCCATTTTCTGGGAAAGATGTTATAACTTTACTATTGTCAATAAAAATTTTTTCAATTCTACCATCATTGTAGAACTTAATATTATAGTTTGTTAAATCTTGAATTTTATTCATCGAATATTTATTTATAATAGTTCCATTTTTCGTTGGTTCATCAGCATATTCGATTGTGGCATATTCTATTGTGCCGTCTTGTTTTGTTATTTTTTTTCTATTAGGAAAAGTCGGTATTCTGTCTATAAAATTTAACATCAATATTCACCTCCACAGACAACATCATTGCAATACAATTTTTGTTCATTAATTTTTTTTATTACGGTTTTTACACTCAACAGAATTTTTTCAATTTTATTTAAATCTTTAAATGTCAACGTATTTGTGTACAAAATACCATCTGTATATATTTGAAACATCGAATTGTAATTATTAGAAATATCTCTTATCACATTGATGTCTTCTAAATACGGAATATCTTCAACAACCCAGTATGTTTTCAAAAGATTTACATCGGCAAAATATCCATATTTTGATACAACATTATGTATCTTAAGGATATTACTTGATATCCGGTTTAAATCGGTATAATTCAAACAACCCTTATGTGCGTTAAGCTTACCAACATCTAATTGTGGTTGAGTAATATACCTAATATCTTCAATACTTCGATCAACTATCCATTTTAATCTATCTAGTTTGTGCAAGATTAAACCCTCTTTCATTAGATATTATTTTACAAGTACCCTCTAATGCACCGTCATAACTTATTGAATTTTCAACAATAATACCTTGTTTTATTTGTCCAAAATTATTCTGCACACCAACTTCGTCCATTAAATCGAGGTTTACGTAACCTCTATTCTTAAACTCATAAGAAGATCGTCTTATATAACAATTAATGATATATGCCATATATTCGATACACCACTCTCGATTGTCTATTAATGGGTTATGCATTTCTAAATCTTTGCCTTCTAAATTAGAATCGTAGAATTGTTTAATTTGGTTTGTTTTCACTGGTTTCCCAAATACCAATATTTCACCTACTCCTTTTGCTTTTAGTTTTATTGAACTACAATAAAACTTCAAATCTACAGTGTCCACCCCGTTCTCGTATTGTATAGATATTTTTGTTGCAGTTTCAAAATCTAAAGTAAATTCCGTATATTCTGTGTTGTTTATTTCTAATTTACCTAGTTGTTTTTCTTCTTCGAATACTTGATTGGTGTACGACGATGTCAATGTTTTTAAAATAGGTATTTTTGATGCCGTAGGATAGTCTATTATATTATCAAATGTGAATTGAAACTCGGTATTAACAATAGCAACCTGTTCACGTTTAATGTAAATCTGACCACCTCTAGTAATACCAATCACACACATACCTGCATTAGCTATTAATTGTAACCCTTCCCTAACGGATATTTTAGGGAAAATATTATGAGTCTTATAGTTTTTAAGGACCGGGTCTAAATCTAAAATATTTTTTGAATATCCGGCGAATTCAACTAAATCAATTGCTAGTTCATATAGTGTTTTTGGTTTAAAATAACTCTCATTAAATACTATATCAAGTTGACTTAAAATACTTTCTGTTTCTATAGTAATTTCTGTTAATTCTGGAGTTCCAGTTGCTGATAATGTGCCAGTTGTAAAAGTCTTTGATACATTTATCCATTCTAGTTTACCACTATTTAATTCATAGCCTAATAGAAGTGTCACCGATTGTCCACTATCTAAATAATTATGGATACTATTTGGATTTTCTATGTCATAAACATTTTCAACGTCGAGTATTGTAAAGTCCATAGATTGAATTGGTAGACTTGTTGCATTTAACTCCATATCGTTTTGCAAATTAAACCCTTTTAAAACATTATCATCAAGTATTTTTGTTATACCAAATACAATTGAAAAAACTCTAACTCTTCGTTTACTTGGAAATGTTTCTAAAAATTCAATTTCCATTCGATTGAAGGCTCTAAACGATTTATTAAGTATTAACATTGGATATTCATTTACAGTAACTTTACCAATAAATTCATCAACAATATTATCATTTGAATTAAATGTTTTAATTCTTGTCGTAGTTACAAAATCATTTTTTGTTGTATCAAATTGTATCGAGATACCTTTTATCTCAACCTCATTTTTAAATTCAATTAATAATTTTGGATTTTCATCAAACTTATTTGTATTAGAGTCTGTTCCGGATATTTGGTCGGAACAGAATCCTTGGTATATTGGATTGTATCTACTAGCCAAAAGATTTCTGCCGTCTAACGAAAATCTATTCCATTCTAAAGTTTCATACGTTTTGTAAACTTCTATTCCCTGTGCGATAGAACTTGTTTCGCTAAAATCGACGTGACCATTATCAAATATTTCTGCACTCAATTGAATTTGTTTATCTGATAACCCAAATATTAATCTAGCAAAATGTGGATTTCTAACGACACTTTCCAATTGTAAATCGTGTTCGTGGCTAGTAAAATACATAGAATTCCTCCTTTATTTAACATTTCCGCCCATATCTATTAAGTTACACGAACACTCAATATATTCTGTAACTAACATACCCGACGAATCTAATTTAAAAATTTTTTCACTAGAATCACCCCAATACATTTTTCTCGTAACTATCTTTCTGTATTTGGGGTCGTAGAAGCTAACGTCGCCATAAAAACCCTCAATCATATCTAATACCTCTGCCCATTCAACAGCAGTTAAGTGTGGGAATGTTATTATGAGTTTTATTTGTCGCCTATTAATTTTTGATGCAATAACAGTTCCGTTAGAGTTACGAGCATTTTTAACTAACTGTTGTCGTTGAATTTCCATTAAGTACTTAGGGTTTGGTAAGGGTTTTCCATTAAATTTAATAAAACCTTTATTTGCCATTAAAATTACCTCATAAACGCTGGGTTACCAAAATCAATACCTCTAGCTTTCTGAATTTGTTGTTGATTTTTATAAATTGTTTTTCCATCTAGGTTAATAATGTTATTTATTGTACCACTATTTGTTGTATCTGATTTTCCCGCCTCCTGTTTCATAATATCTAATATTTGGTTTAACTCATTTGTTAAGTTTGCCTTATCTACTGCCTCTGTATTTATTGTACTAGGTGGTTTTGCAGTGATATCCTCTGTAGTAGGAATTACAATCTCTCCTTTAGGTATGTCTACTTTTTTAAGTAGATCATTTAACCAACCTTTTTTACTGTCTTCGGGTTTTTTTGGACCCGCAAATAACTCTTTACCAGTTAATAACTTGTAGTCACTTGCTGCTCCTTTATCTCCGTTTAAAGCGTTATTTGTAAAATAATCTTTGAGTGATGTAAAACTTTTGTAATTTGCTTTTTTATAAGAGCCGTCGGGAACTTTTATATATTCTAATAGTTTTTTATATTCTAACTTGGCTGATTTTAAATTAATTTCATCTATTAGTTTAATTGGTTTAGGTAATATTTTATTTATTTGTTTTAACAATAGGTTTATCAATTTTATAATAGAATTTACACCAGCTTGTACGGTATTTATGATGCCGTTCCAAACACTTTTAACTACATTTTCAATTATATACCAAGTATTTTTAAAAGCAATCTGAATATTTTCACATAGAATATTCCACCATATTTTAAAGTTTTCCGAAGCTGTTTGCATAAATAATATAGTATTTTCCCAACCTATTTTAATATTTTCCCAAAGCCATTTGAGGGGTTCCCATAACGCTACAATTATACCTACTATTAATAAGGCTATTCCAACACCGAGAAGTACCCAACCTAAAGTTATTGCTCCAACAATAGCTGCTATTACGGCAATAGTCGCTATTACTGCCCCGAGAATTGATAGTCCAATCCCCATTGCAACTTTACTTCCTTTTTTTACCCCTTCTGTTACTTCATCTATACCTTCTTTAATATCATTAAGTGCTTTTCCACCGTCCATTCCCAATAAGGTCAATGCAATTTGTAACCCTTTTACTGCTAATATAAACAAACCTATTGGTGCTAATAGTGGGTTAAATAACATTAAAAATCCTGCAATAAGTGTTATTGTATCGAATTTATCCCAAGACAACTCTTCACCTAGCTTTTTTATTGCTGATGCAACATTTAATATAAACTGCTTGGTATTCTCAGGTAATGCATCGAGTATTTGTAAACCTATATTTTTAAACAGTTCTAAAAGCGAATCTCCAATACCTTTTAGTCCATCTGCTCCAGCCTTAAATTTGTCATTTTCATTATATAGCTTTGCTGTATCTAATAACATCGATAAAACTGCAGCACCCCAAACACCAGCTAGCCATTTAAATGAGCCACTCTTACCTTCTCCGATATCTAGTATATTATCTTTTAATTTTTTAAAACTATCAAATAAAGTCGAACCAAGTTTCCACCCAGCAAATAGGGTTGTTCCGTATCCAATCCAATTCAATATTTCTTTTAAGTTAGATTTAGTGTCCTTAAAATCAGGCATTGTCCACTCGATTTTTCCAGTTTCTTCATTAACTTCTTTTGTAAAGCCTAACCATTTTAATATATTTTCTTTTATTTCAACAGCTTTCATTTTTATTTTTTCAAGCTGATTATTGTATTCTTCTAACCCCCAATCTATGGGTTTACCCATACCTCCCGTCCCAACACTAGGAGTGCTAGGTGTAGCTTGGTCTTGGAATGAATGTAATTCATCAAAAGGAAGTGTTATACTATTTATATTTTTCTTTAAGTTAGTAACACTATCATTTGCATCATCAACTGCACCGCCGACGTTATCAAAACCACCAGCAATATTTTCAACTTTTGGGGGTTTATAACCAACTAGAGTTGCTAAAGCCTCCACCACTGTCCTAATTGCCATAACAAAGCCGTTTATATAAGGCAATGCCTTACCAAATGTTCCAATGAACACCGAGCCAATTGCCCTACCTAACCCTGTTATTTGACTTGCTAACACCCTTATTTGATTAGCGGGACTTTCTATTGTCTTTGCAAAATCTCCGTGTGCTAGAGATGTTTGGCGAATCATAACAGAATATCTTAATTGCATTTTTTCTGCCTGTGACATTGACCTAACAGACTTATCAATACCTAACCGTAGTCGCTCTTGTTCAAGTGATGCTTCTGTTAAATCAATACCATATTTGTATACTGTTTCAGTTTGCCCTAATAAACCCGATCTCAAATCGTCCATAACCTTATCTATTGGAACATTCATTAAGGACGATAAATCTAGTCCTAATTTAGTAGTACTTCTCCCAAGAGTGGCTGCATTTTGAGCAGTTAACCCCATAGATCGAGCTAGTAGTGTATAATTACCTGTGACTTGTTGCAACATTGTATGATCTAACCCCGTTGCATCAGAGATTTTTCTTAGTGCTACTTCAGTTTCTTCAGCAGCCATACCCATTGAAACATTAAATAAATTGACGGTTTCTTCAACAGCCATAACGCTGTCAATAAACTTTCCAAATATTGTACCAGTTATAGCCACATTAAAAAGTTTGCCCCAGCTGAACGATTTAGACGTTTTACTTAAATTCGATAACCCATTATTAGTTTCATCTGCATTTTTATTTAACTTTTTTAAATTATTAGAGGCTTCAGAACTCTTATCACCTAGAAGACCAATATTTTTGGCGGCGTGGTTAGACGCCACTCCCATTTCTTTAGCAGAACCCCCTACTTTCTTCATAAGTATCGTCAATGACTTAAGAGATATTGTGAGATCTTCCATATGAACGGCAAAATCAAAGTCTAAAGTACTCATCAAATACCCCCTTCTGTTTGGAATTGATTAAAGTATTCGCTAATTCTGTTATACATAGTTTCACTGTCCATAAATCCATCATCATCTAGGAGTTCTTGTTCTTTTATAATATCCGATGGTTTTTTTGGATATTTAACGTTTTTAGATAAACAACTTGCAACAGCATTTTGAGTATAAGCACCAACTAACCATACTATATCTTGTATAAAAGTTTCTCTAATTTGAAATGACTTTGAATACCAATTCAACTCCTGTGGGTTTAGTTCCCAAAATTCGTGTAGCTTTATTCCAATATATAATGCGTGAGGAATTAAGTTGTGGATTTGATCCAAATAACTCCCACCACTTGTCGATCTACTTACGAATTCTTCTTCGATTTTACCGGAAGACTCTGTGTGGTTGGAGTACTCTTGAAAAAATTTGATGAATGTATCTCTTCTTGCAACATCATCATAAGATCTTGTATAGTGATGTCCTCATTTTGGTCAAGGTATTCTGTTATAATATTTTGTGCATCTTCCTTTGTGAACAATTTGTTTGGTGTCCAATTTAATGCACCTAACATCATACCTTCTACAATAGAAAATGCACGGAATGGATAATTGTCTAAGTCATCACTAATACAAATATCTTCCATATATCTAAATGAATTGAACGTATATTTTAGTATATATTCTTTATTACTTACTTTAATTTTTTGTGCCATTCAAATTATCTCCTTTTATATTATTCTTTAATAGAACCAATGTTAGTTCTCATTCTAGAGCGACCACTTGGATCTTCCATTGTGTGTGGTACAATGACAATTGTCATTTCTTGAACAGAATCGACAGCAAGTTCATTTTTATATACAGTAACTTCTCCAGTTACTTTCCATACACCATTTTCACCATTGTCACCGTGTCTTATTTCAAACTCCACAGCACCGGTTAAAGCTATAATTTTATTCCACGATTCTTTAGTGTAATTAGCAGTAAAAGATAAACTACTCATATCTTGAAGACCAGCTATATAAGTTTTGTATTTTGTCGCACTTAGGTCGGTTGTTTCTATCATAGCTGGTTCGCCACCTAACTGTGGAACAGTTTTTATCGGTACTAAAACCTCAAAAGTACTATTAGTTGTATTTTTATAATATAGGAAAGTTTTTGAACTATGAATTGCATTCGCCATATTAATTTTACCTCCTAAAAATTATGTTATTTTTATTAACAATACAAGAATATTTCATATTATACCTATATATATTGTTGTCTAGGTAGTTGGGAGTTACATTTACAAAATCTCTATTCATTCCCAACTCAATATTTAAAATATCATCTATTTTTTGTTTAATCTTAGCTATATTTGTTTGAGAATTATTATTATTATCATAAATATCAAGTTCAAGTGCATATCGAATTGAGTATTCTTCCCCTGAGTTGTCTAAATTTATTATATCTGTAGAATTTTCTACTTCTTTCATAACTATTACTGGGAAACTTTTTAATTCAGATTGGTATGCACATTTTACATCTATTTTATCAATATTAAATTCTCTTTTAATTTTATTATATATTTCTAAAAACGGATCAATCAACTTTAACTCTCCTTAAAATGTTTATTAATAATTGGGTGAATAATTCTAGTGGCATATAACCACGTCTTATAAACAAAAGGTTTGGATTCTTGACCCCTAGTAAAACCATAAAGTTGCCCATCAATTATACGCCTAGGAGAGTTGGGATATTTAGATAGTGCTTCTTCTGTTGTAGGATACCACCAACCACTATACCCGTGTCCATTAACATCGTATATCCAACCAACTTTTGATGCATTAGGGTGAGGACTGTTTTGTCCTACAACACCAGTTCCATACTCAATAAAGTTTGCATAGTCGCTACCAATAACGATTGATAGTTTAGTACCAACAATACTAATATTTGTGGACGCTAGTATTTTCATACTATCAATCCCGTACAATATCATATTTTCTAATAGCTTATCTTGTACTTTACCATTAATTTCAGCAAGTGCATTATTAATTGCTGTTTCTACATTTAACGAATATTTATTAATCTTTTTTATTGCACTATCTATATTACTAATATCAACTTTAATCATAGCCATCTTATCTAATTCTCCGGGTCAATCCAATCAAATATGAATTAATGGATTTTATAATCTTAAAAACTTTGTATTCATAAGATTCATCAACATTAAAGTTATCTGGTTTATATGTCCACACTACTGTATCCAAATCAAATATATTTTTATCTGTTATAATTGTTAAATCTGCATTTTCAATTCCACCAAAGCTTTGCTCTGTTTGTATGTTTTTAGTAATTGCAAAATTAACTTTTGTTTGAAATGGATTTGTGTATAATTTTTTAAAGACGCCTGTAAAATTTCCGTCATCATTAACGATTTCTTCTTCACCTCTAAAATATGCATACCATATTTCTCTCATATTTTTTTTACAAGTACGCATTATAAATCCCCCCTAGGTTGGATAACCCCAGTATTGTATACCTTACTAAATGGAGTATTGGCTCTAGGTGTTATTTGAGCGATTAATGACGATGATATATAACCTTTTTCATAACTTCTACTTATCCCATTTTCAGAATGAGATGTCTGACCCTCAACTCCTTGTTTGTTAAACAATTCAATTGCAATTTGAATTTGAATTAATTTATATTTCTCTTCAATAAAGGGCAATTGTCTAATTTGCTTTATAATATCACCGGCTTGATTTAAAAAAAATCTACATTTAATTTCGTCAGAACTATCAGTAGTGTCTAATAATACCATCATCGCTGATATAGTATCATCATTTTCTTGCAATGGGTTCATATATCCACCCCTAACTCTATTTCTCACCACCATCAAAATTCTCTACCGTTGTTGATGGTTCGTCAAAGTAATAATCTTTTTCATTTATACTAAATTTCGCAATAACTTCTTCTAATGTCAGAAGTAGACCTGTTTTATACTCTGAATTTTTTATTTGTTTATACTGCTTTCCACTGAGGTTAGTGATCTGACCATCAATAATATTACACGGTTGCCACCCACCATCAACTGGGGCGTATAATTTTGAATCTAACAATAAAAACATATTATATCCCACTCCAATCTAATTAGATATTATTTGAACCATTTTAATTAATTTCGCATCTTCAAATAATTCGTAATTTGTAGATTTTGTTAACTCTGCGTCAGTAACACCAACATCAGCCGTTGAACTACCATTAGTGTTTGTAACATCACCTTTAAAATTAAATCCGTATGGAACAAAAGCTTCTTTTAATCGAACGATAACTCTATTTACACCGCCTTTAGTAACAGGATCTCTAGTTAACTCAAGTGGGTGTGTAACATTTCCTTTACCATAACCAATAACCCCGGTTCCTAAAACATATGTTGTATATTTAGGGGCACTTGATGTAGTTGTAGTATCAACAGGTACATTATCATTAACAATTATTGGTAACCCATTGATAGTTTCGATATTTATATCACTAGTTATACCATTTGGATCAGTATATTTAGAATACTCTAATAAGTTTAATTGAGATAGTTGTTGGCGAACAACACTATGCATCATAACAATTGAAAATCCGTTAGAATTATCCCCACAAGCTTTTGTTATTGCTTGAGAAATTGTAGCAGCACTCATTTTATTTTCAGTATTTGGTGTGCTATCTGTTTGTACTGATATGTCAGTTGTATGTTTCGCCCATTCCGTATTACCAGTTATCCCAAATAACCCTTTTAATAAAGCTAAAAACGTCTTTTGACGTGCTTTAGTTTGGAACTTCCCGATATTACTCATAATATAGTTCATAACCTTGGTATTTGTGAATTCTTCGTCAAAATCTGGACTTTCCCAACCTGTCATTCTTGTGAAAGACACCCATTCATATTCACCAGTACCAACAGTTGTAAAGTCTACATTGTTTTTACCGTTGTAGACAGTATAATTCTTTATCGTGGACAATGCTGCGTAGGGAAATACCTCGCTACTAAATGTATTAGATCCGTTAGCCATTTGTGTTTCAATTTCCGAATCTCTCACAACCGCTCCAGAATTAATTAACGTTAATAAAAATGGGTCTTGAAGTTGCGACATTGCATAATTAAATACTTTTTCATTGTAGGCTAAATTATTAAATTTACCATTGTTTGTATTTGACATTAAATTTCCTCCTATTTTTTATCTATTTTTTCATAAATTCATCGGCAATATCTGGATATTTATACGCAAATTCTTATTTTTTTTGAAATATCCATTTTGTCGAATTCCGTTTTTGTTAAATTTGTTTTTGATGTTGAATTTTTTGGAGATGGAATATTAACTAATTTTTTTTTGTATTCCTCTTCATATGAATTTTTTAACCCTTGAATAACTTGTAAAAAACTACCTACTTTAACCATTGTTGTGTCTAAATCTTCGTCCACTAATGTTTTTATAATAGGTTCACTAAGATCAAGTGGAATGCCGTGTTCATTAAATTGTTTAACTACCTCATTCGTATTATTACTTATTTTATAATTAGATCTCATTGAATTTAACTCTGCTGTTAACTGTTCTACTTGTTCTTCAATTGTCATTTTTTTCTTCTTTATACTTAGCTTCCCTTGTATTTAAAGCTTGTGCTACTCTACTGTCTATTTGACTTTGAATATTTTTTCTTTCTTCAAAAATCAATTTTTCAACTTCAGCTTCTGTGAAAGTTTTTTATCTTCAGTAGATTGAGTTTTCATTTTACATCGACATTATCGTCATTTATTATATTATTTTCCATTATTAATACCCTCCATTCCATTTTGTTCGTGCCAAAATGTTAAAATTAAATAATCTCCTATATTAATATACTAAAATTGTTTTATTTTCCAATACGTCTATTTTTCATTTTTTCTATATTAGTATCGGTTTCATTTTCAGAATTTTCTACATTATATAATTCATAGGACGATTTTCCAGCAAATTCATCGCCCCAAAAACTCATCGCTCTATTGATAACATCTGTTGCGTCTGTAGTTAGATCTGATATCTGCAATGCATCGATTGGAGCTATTGTTTTTGTGGATATTAAATTTATTAACGATTGTGCTTTTACCAATAAATTATTATTTTTATTTCGTGAAAATTTAATTAACAGATCATTAGGCTTTAAGTTAAAATTAAATTTTTTATTTAAAATTGATGTTATAATTTTAAGTTTTTTCCTTTCACAACGTTTAAAATTTATTTCTTTGCTACGAACAACATTTTCTAAATCTGCCCAACCATCTCTTAATTCAACAGCGGTACCTGTATCACCACCCCCAGCCGACCGATTATCTCTACTAGGTATACCAACTAAAGAATACAACATCTCAATCAGTTCTTTTGATAATTCTCCCACTCCAGTTTGGTCAAGTGGATTTGTTATAGATTTCACTTCACTCTTTGATTCATTACTCCTGTTGACCAAAGATATAATACCTTTTTCTCTCATCTCATCGTACGTTTCTAAATCAATATCAGCATTGATAAATACTAATAATGCTTGAACAATTTGTTCAATATCGTCAACCCTATTACTATATAACAAAGAAATGTTATCCATTATCCCCATAACTAACTCCCAATCACCAATTCTATGTCGGTTATTTGGATATTCAATTAACGGTATTCCACCCACGTCATATGGTATAAATTCTACATATGAATCGAGTGTTAAATTCAAACTTTGTCCTTCAAAAACATAAAGTCCATATTTAGTGTAACATTCATATCTGTATTTTTCAAATCCATCAGCAGAATTTATTGGTATATATGTTATACCTGCTAATGGTTCTTCTACAACGGTATTTTCATACACTACAAATGTAGTACTTGGTTGTAAAAATTTGTCTATAAATGGTAAATCTTCATCGTCTGAAGTAATTATAATCCTATATGCTGTTCCACACACTGATTGACATTCCGCCACTTCCAAATCTATGCCGGCTGAGTTACCAAACTCTAGGTATGAGTTTAAACGTTCAACTTGCACACGTTTGTTCTCATCATCGGCTAAATCCCCATATCCCGACTGTGTGTATTGAATTGGGGTGCCAACAAAATAATTAGATATCGTCCTAGTTATCATATGTGCGTGATTAATTAGTAGTATATTATTTATTTCTGGTCTAGAAATTGTTTTTTTATTTAAAATTGGCTGCACACCTTTTATAGTAGTTATATAAAATATTTCAATTTCGTTAGAATTATAAATATGAGTATTCATTGCTGTGTTAATTAAATCAACAACATTATTAACATCTAACAATTCTTCACTTTTAAAAGTTGAAAATATTGGTGTCCTACCTTTAAATACCCTATTTGAATTATTTTCATACCAAAGTGTTTTAGGTTTCAAATACCCAACTCCCTTCTATCTAAAAATTTAATACCCCTATTAATTATACTATCTACCTTACTTGCCAACATCGATAGACTATCTGGTGCATCATCGTGCTTATTTTTTCCTGTTTGTGTATATCTAAATACTTCACCCATAAACTTTCCATATTCCGAATTTCGCAAATAAGTAGAGGGGTCTTTAAATACAAAATGTTTTTTGATGAAATCACTATAACTAATTATTCTAACATCTTTATTTGATGTAGAAAAAAACATAGAAAATCTCATTCCGGGGAACACATCGTGTACTAACGATTTTACATCTTCACCATAATAATTCCCACCATTATTCATTTCAATAGAAAAATCTTTAACTCTATGCTTGACAAGTTTATTAGCAACTAATGGTTTAGTGACACTAGGCAATCCGTTGTTAAACACAACATCTTCGATATAAAGTTTATTTTCAAACAAATATCCAATCGGACAGGCAACACTATCATTACCTAAATTTTTGCTATCACAAACAGCTATAATACTATCGGGAATATCCGATGGTAATTCTTTGTAATATTGAAATTCGTCTTTATTAAATAGTAACCCTTCTCTTTCTATTGGGTCTTGTTTATATAATGCGTCAAAAGTAATTTTATCCATATCTTTTTCAAGTTCTTTGTAATACTCTGTTGAAAATCCCCCAATGTAATCAAAATTACTTTCGCCATCTTCATTATAACAAGATAATTTTATGATTTTGCATCGTGGGTTACCATCATTAGCATTAGATACTTTTGTTATAACATCGTGGACCGACCAAGGTGTTGCCACGTGAATTTCTTTACAATTATTTTTCTTTCTCTGCTTAACATTTATGGAATATTTATCCCATAGTTTTGATAGTCTATCTTGACTTAACGCTTCTTCCTGTCCAGATACAAGGTCGTCACAATAAAGATAGTTATTGGCTTCACCACGTCCAGTCATTGCACCATCGATTGGGATAAACGCTATACTTGGATATCTACGATTTTTTCTTAACCATATTTCTTCACGTTTCGCATTTTGATTTACTAAAGGACTTTCTGGAAAACAATCTTGGTATTCCTCTGACATAATCAATTCAATGACACCATTATAAAAAGATTTTGTAACATTATCTGCATAACTAGTAGCCATTTGAGTACTTTCTGGGTGTCTACCTATTATCCACGATAAAAATCTAATTCCAGTCGTCGTCTTCCCAATACGTGGTGGCATACATACGACAAGAGTATCATATTTGTCATATATTTCCATATCGTTCATAGCATCAAACAAATCTTTCAACGCAACACTCCTGTGTCCATAAAATTGTTTTTGCTCATTATCCCAATCTTCATATAATTCAATATATTTATTAAAACTAACAAAGTCATATGGTGCAATTTGACGTAACGCTTCTTTATATACTTTAAAAGTTTCATCGAGCTTATTTTGATCACAACTGTTATCTTTCAACGCAATTTCTAATTTAGGTATAATATTTTTTGTGAAATTTTCAATTTCATCAAGCCCCATTGTATAAATATGATTTTTTTTCATATTATCACATTCCTTTTAATTATATTTAGTTGTAATATCTAATTACCCCATATTCCAAATATCTGCACCACAATCTACAGATAATTGATAATTGGATAAATTTTTAACAAACCCAAAAGTCCAAACTTCGTCAAATTGTTTTATTACATTAACATCGAGTACTTTAGTATCACTATCAAAAATAAATTTAAAAGGATATCCTTCTTCTAATATAATATTTTGGATAGTGTCCTCATCATATTGATTTTTGTCGTAAAAAATTAATACTAGTTTTTCATTATCATTAATATAATTTGGCATATTAAAACTGTGCTTACTCAATTTAAAACCCCCTTTCTCTTTTATATCCTTATATATTAATATATAGATTTTGAACAAAAATAAACAACTTTTTAATAAAATTTTATTGCCAAAATAATACCCGTATGGTACAATAAATAATATAAAAACTAATAAATTAATTTTACGACTTAAACTCAAAGTATTTATAAAACGCTACAGTTAGAAGTGGTTTTTATTTTTTTGGGGTTGTTTTGGTAGGTCATTTTACGATAGAGCTAACAAATGTTAGGGGTGGGGGAGGTTTGTTAGATAGGGCAACACGTGTTAATCTATTGTAACAATAGTGATATAAGATTAACAAATGTTAGTATTGAACAACAAAAGAATAAAAATAAAAAGACTAATCAATGTTAGTCTTAATTATTATATATTTTATTTATTCATTTTAATCAAATAGCAAAATGCAAAAAATATAAACAGAATAAAATACAATTCAACACCCCCCTTTATATTGTGCTAATTAACAATTAATTCCTAAAGTATCATACAGTGCATACACAAGAGTTCTAGCTGGATCACACTCAACACTATATGTTTTATCGGCATAAATATCTTCCAATTTTAATTGAACCTTACCACCCATATGCAGTATTATATCGGATATAACAACTGTACTGGTATACTCACTTGACTTCAATTTTGAATCGTGAAATTGTGATATTATATTTTCAAAATATTCAAGTAAATCTCGATATGTGTCTTTTGATATTTTAATATCCTTTGTACAAATATTAAAAATATTAGTATATTCAATATCTTGTTTTGGTTTAAAATTCCAATCAAAACAAGTAATTTCCCCAGAATGTTCAAGATTATAAAGTTTTTCACAAATAATATTATCAACATTGATAAATACTCCTTCATAATATTCTGAATATTCATCAAATTCATTAACATAAGGTTCAAGTTCTTTATTTCTCAAATACACAGTAAAATCTACACAACATTTAAATTCTTTATTAAACATCGTATTCCCCCTTTTCAAAATGATACTTTCCATTCTCCATATACTCACAAAAACAATCAACTATATTATCGATACGTCTAGCGTCGTCTAAACTTAAGTTGTAAAATGTAACCGAGCCATCAACATCTTCGATTAATTCAAACATACCATAATTAGGATCTTTAATTCCATCTAAAGCGTTCCAAATATCTTCGAGATTATTAAATTTTTTCTTAACATATTCCATAACTTGCTCTTGACTATAAAATTCACTGATATCCAACTCGTCAAAATCTCTATACGATCCACCACATTTTTGGACAACAAAGTGCCTTAATACACTAAAATTCTCTAATATAACTTTTAAATATCCCTCACTATCACATTTTGTTTGCAATTCGTCATAAATTTTCTGAAGTAATGAATATTTAACTTTGTACTCCATACCGTTAGATTCTACTAATGTAAATTCACGGCGGTCGATACAGTCACTCAATGATATATCTTTACTCATATACTCTCTAAAATTACGAAGGAGAACCTCAATACTGTTTATAACAAGGGGAGCTGTATTAGCTAATTTTGTACCGCTTTTACTTTCAATTAACTGAAAAAGATCACAATTACAATCGTCAACCAATTCTATTACAATTTTAAAATCTAACATTGTACGACAATGATTCTTTATATATTCTTCTGCTTGTGTTTTGGTTAAAAGATTAACATTTTCAATAAAATCAAAAATTTGTTGACCCACCCCGCAATACTCTTTGCAAAATGATTTCAAAAAAGCAAAGTTTTGTAATGCAAAAGAATAAATGTCTTCTTGACTTCTTAATTTAATCTATTTTTTCATAAACTTTGTAAACATCTTTCATACTATATAATTTTTTATCCATAATAATTCACTCCTATTTTTTTATTTTTAATTAAACATTTTTAACATATCAATATATTCTTGTCGATGTGGGTTATTTTCCAAACCACCATTTTCCTTATAAATTCTATTTAAAAATGTTTCTTTTGTTATTAATTTTTGACAACCAATGTTAAATAACCATTCTCCATTAACCAATAGTGCTGTTACGTTGCTTGCATTGTTAAAAGCAAAAAATTTTATTTTTTCAAAACTCGAATTAATATACATTCTGTTGGAGTATACTCCATCACCAACTATAGCATCACCACAAATAACAGCACTATCATAAACTCTAGCGTTTTGGAAAACTTGAGATGACCCAAATACTAGATTGTCGCCATACACAGCAGCATTATCGTATACTTTAGCTGACCCGTATATTTTAGCATTACCGTGTATGTCGGTATTATCAAAAACTCTAGCTCTGCCATATACGTTAGCCCTTTCATACACCCTAGCATCACCATATACGTGAGCCTCACCCGTAACACTAGCCTTACCATATACGTAAGCAAAATCGTATACTTTAGCATCACCATATACCACAGCCGTGTCGCAAATTCTAGCATTACCATATACGTTGGCATTGCCCATAATGCTAGCACCATCATACACGTGGACATCACCATATACGTTGGCATCACCATATACTATAGCATTGCCATATACTTTAGCAGACCCGTACACTCTAGCATCATTAAAAACACCAGCACCATCAAATATTTTAGCGTCCCCAAATGCCTGACCCTCATTGTATATCCAACAATTTCCATAGATAGATAAATTAGATTCAGATTCAATATATCCGCCCAACTCACCCGCATAAACACCCTCAAGATCTCTCAAAGCTCTTATCCTGTATAATCTCCTATCTTCTATATCAATGTAATTCTTTTTTAATATCTCATATTTTGTATTTTTTAAATCTTCATACGCTATATTTTTCATATCAACACCCTCCTATTTTTATTAAAAATTAAAATATACAATTACGTCATCTTTTTGTAATACAGTCGTATACTCTTCCAGTTCATCAACAGTATAACCTGTGTCGTCAAAACAATTTTCTGTTGTTGTTTCAGTCCAATCACAACATAATCCTATTACATCTAATTCTATTCGATTTCCAGTTTCTTCCTCAAGTTGAGTCAATACATTGTATATTACTTCTAACCCTGTTTTGGAGAATTGACTATCTCTACCAGCTTTTTTAAATGCTTCTACAAATTTTACAAAATCAACATTAATATACATATTATCCACCTTTATAACCTTTCTTTTTTTATTATTTTTACTTTTGGTTAAGTTTTTTAACTTGATTATATTATATCACCACATTAACTCAATGTCAATACTTTTTTTTATTTTTTTTATTTATTTTTATTTAAGATATTTTGTTGTGGTTACTTCTGAGAATTCTTCTAGGTTTAAAATAGCTGAAATATTTTTTACAAAACTTTTATCATAATAATATAATGTTTCAAAAATTATTGCACCAACTAATCGGTCATTTTCCCAAATTTCAAAAAATTCACTTCCCAAAAACATTTTATCCTCAACAATTTCCAATGAGCCAACTCGTATTAATTTTTCCATAATTATATCCCCTTTCTTTAGCCAGCAATCAATATTATCATTATTAAAAAAATAACTGTCGATGTGAAAAATGCAACACCACCGATTATAGTTTCCAAAAATACGGAAACATCATACGCTTTGTTTTTTGTAAAACCTTTTTGTCGTAATTTTTTGTAAATCCATCTTCGCATAAATAATTCCCCTTTATTTTTTTAAATTAAGTTGCTTTATCTTAATATTACACATACCAATTTTCTTCCATATAATTACAAAAGCAATCAACAATATTATCAACAACTTCAAGTTCCTCGAACCTAACATTGAACAACTGAAGAGTGCCGTCGCCCAACTCAATTAATTCAAACATATGAGCATTAGGATCTTTAATATCTTCTAACATATCACATATATCAGCTATACAATTACATTCTGTTTGAATACGTTCAAAAACTTTATCATATCTAAGGTAGTTATTATATTCGATTGTGCCAAAATCTCTAAACTCACCACCACATTTTTTGAGTTACAAAATCTTTTAAATATTTCAAAATGTTTAAGAATTATTTCCAAATATTCCTCACTTGAGTCACTTTCATCAAATTCATAATAAATTTTTACTAATTCGTTAATATTAACTTTATAACCGAGCCCATTAATACTACTTAAAATAATACTTTTATCCATAACTATAATACTTTTATCCATAAATAATTCCCCTTTTTTTCCTTTTTTATACTTAACCAAAGTAACCAACAATTATAGCTTTATTTTTTATACTTGTCAGCTTCACAAGTTCGTATTGTTTTTTACTTTTAGTTAAGTTTTTTAACTTGATTATATTATACCACCCTACCAGCACAATGTCAATACTTTTTTTATTTTTTTTAATTAGGGTTAATTTTTCCTTATTATATAGAAGATATTATTTAACTTCTTAAAATTTTTAATAAATTTAAAAAATATGTTGACATTATGTGATTATTATGTTATACTTAATGCATAGTTATTAATTAACTACTATTAAATAATTATAATATTTTTTAAAAAAAAAGCGTTGACAAATTTTAAATCCAATGTTATAATTATAATATAGTTAGTAATTAACTACTATAAAAATGTTCATTGAAAATTGAATACCTGAAAAAATAAAATGGTATATTTACTAAAATAGTTAAAAATAAAAAAAATTTACAAAAGCTTATACAAAAAACTATGTAACTATATATTATTACAGTTGTTATTAAATGATACATTATTTTTAGAAGATTTATCTACCATATATTTTATATTAAAATAAAAATTATTTACAGTAATATTATGAGTATTATTATTGTTATTATTAAATGATAACATACAAATAATTTATTTTAGTAAATTACCATTTTATCCACATTTTGAAAGTAAACTGACTGTGAACTTTCGATGGAGTTATTCGTAGAGTTTGAAAGTAGCGTTTAACTCCGATATACTGTAAGTTTTATTGATGAAAACATTCCTCAAAAAATAAGTTTAATATGTAATGAAAATATTCCTCAAAATAAATTTTAAGTATGTAATGTATAGATTAATAAAAAATATAAATAGGTGATTTAATATATTGTACACATTAATATCTCACAGTTTGAAAGTAAAAGTCACAGTTAGTTTGAAAGTGGGGGAATGTTCCACGTGGAACAGTTTGAAAGTAATTTTTATCCCTATATAAAGTTTGAAAGTAAGCCTCAAATTTGAAAGGGAGTTTTTTAAAAAAAGTTCGGTGGGCAGCCGCCCAATAATATTCTTAGATAAATTTTGATTATTACCACATATTGAAAATAGATATAAATCATCAAACCTTTATGAATTTAAACTTTATGAATTTAAACTTTATGAATTTAAACCTTTATGACCTTTCTAATAATTTTTATAAAAAATCATTTTAATTCCTCTACTAGCATTAATAAATGTTTACATAGATATATTCCCCAATTCAGATATTCAATTTGAAAGTACAAAAAACAAGAGAGCTAAACAGGCTCTCTTTCTTTATGCGTTTGAAAGTAATATTATTGCATATTTATTCATAATTAAATTTTAACCATTCCGAACTTGAGTTATCTTAACAATACTATTTGTCATTATTATTTTAATCTAATATCGTTTAATCTAAATCATATTATTGTATATTTATTCACCAATACTAGTCTGTTATTTTTAAAATACCTAAATTTTGTACAACTTCTTTAATATCAACTTCATCTATACCATCGTTATGTTTAACATCTAATCTACTTGCCTCAACATATCCAAATGATGATTTTAATCTAAACATATTAGGAACAGGACGTTTATCTAAGTCATCAAAATATAATGCTTCCATAACCAAAAATGCTTCGTTAATTAAATCACCCCTAAAATCATCAGCCTTTTTCCAATTAGTTAAAGTAGTTCTATCAACATTTAACCATAATGCCAATAATGGTGGAGATGGTGTTGTTACATTTTCAACACACCAACTAAAGAATTTATTTAAAGAATTTGAAAGACTGTCTATATCCCAACGACTAACATTATTTTGTCTATTTTCAGCCATACATTGACTTCTAGCTCGTTTCATATCAATCATACTAGATAGCATATTTATTTTATTATTGTCACCAACAGTAACTGAGTTCATTGTGGCAATCTTTGCATTATCCATATTTTGTTCACCAGCATACTCTGGTCTGCACATAGCTTTAGCAGGTTTTTTACCATCTTTATTTATTTTATGTTTAGTAGCCACTTAATCACCTCCTATAAACATCTATATATTAATATATGAAAATTACATTTAAAATTTTAATTGTAATAATATGTAGTTTTTCCGTAGCACACCTCAACCCCTTATATATACTATATTTATATATATAATAATATATATATTATTACTAATTACAAAAAAATAATATCTTTTTTTATAAAAAAATAAATATATATTAATATAAAATAGGGTCTTTCGTAGCTTTTTTGTAATAATATCTGTTTTTTTACTGAGATATCTAATGTTTTTTGGTTTTTTTGTTATTACAATGTTTTAAGGGAACCTTGTTAAATATTTAACGAATTCAAATAAATAGAAATGAGCATCAAGTGCTCAACTCTAAATATACCCTTAAATCAC
>CYGL01000147.1_pt1 | contig 37594 bp, 74 predicted proteins | sample 485531 | NCBI WGS metagenome assembly CYGL01 (sample SAMEA3497897, study PRJEB9818) | human gut metagenome | reverse complement strand
TATCGAGATTCTGACTGTACGTTTGTGCCATCCCAGACTATTTAGCTGAAAATCAGATGGCAGGTTGCAGGCGAATGCATGAAGTCCAGTAACTGTTAGCTGGCAATCTGTCTAGAATGTACTACCATTCAGAACTGGTGATCACAACATAAAGATTATCATCAGCCGTTATCTGCTCGCTGGTTGTGAATACGTTCCCGTTGCGTGCTTCAATAACGCCAGTCTGTTGCACATCATCGTACATATCTACCACCTGAATCATGTCGCCTACGTTAACCCATTCTCCATCAGCAAGTGCTTTAATTTCCATGCTGCGACGAGAATAAATTAGTCTGCGACATTCAAGGATTGCCCTGTCAACAGCCTGATAGCGATTGCGAACATAAAGCATGTCGAACTTTTTCGCTTTGGTTGGCTCACCTTCGACAATTCCATTATCTGTAATGCGATAGTAAACGTTGGCCTGCTTATTCGTTGTTGGGTCACGATATTCGACGTTAACGCCGTCGAACGTACCCGGCAGGCTGACGTCGTAGCTTAACTTGTATCCGTCGCTCTGCGTGTTTCTGGTGTTAAATACGGTTGCCGGATATTCTCGTTTTTCATCACGCGAAAAGCTCATGACGCCATCATCCCAGAATGCAGTGACACGAGCCGCATCGCAGATGGTCTGCAGGCGTTCGCCTATGCTCTTATCCTCATCATCAAACGTGTAATCGAAATAACCAAGTCGCTCATCAGGAAGACTGTCGGCAATTTCATACAGCTTCACGATGTCGATAGTGTTTTCTTGATTGCCAGCGGTAATCAGCCAGTTATGCAAAACAGCATCAGCAAAGCTGCGTGATGGCGCAAGCGTGTAGCGCACAGTGCCGGTATCACGGTTGTATCCGATGGTATGGCGCGTTATTAGCGCATTATATTTCCTGTCACGGCTTCCTGTGGCGTTCTCTGTGGCTCGCACAATCACTTTAACCACCGTATCATCCGGATATGAAACGTTTCTGCGTGTGACGATTGAGTGCACTTCATCAAGCTGAATTATTGATTGCTGTGTACTGTTGTTTGTTCTTGTAAACTGGACTGCGTATCTTGCATTCCCATATGATGGCGTTATTTTTCTCGTGTAATAGTAGGTATCTGCTCCGCCAGCCACAAAGGTATATGTGGTTGATTGGTATGAACCTGTAATCTGAACGTTATCATCATCCACGGCCCACCACTCAGCTTTGACAATTGCGCCCTGATCTTCACCAAATTGAGCAATAAAGTGGAACCACAGCTGATCACCTTCTATCGGTGAGAAATACGGTCCTGAAACAAGAGGTTGGTTATCGGTAAGGTTGAAGTAAGTGTTATTGATGGTTACGCCATTCAGAGATGATATCGGTGCGCCTGAGTAGTTGATGTTATTAATTATAAATGTGTACCAGTAATCAACAGGTGGAATATTTCCATCATCTGTTTCTGATGCTGACACAAGACTACCTGATAAGGTGACGTTTTCAGTGACCGATGCGCCACCTCCAAGCGCGTAAGTGATGTTTAGTTTAAAAACCACATCATGAGGCATAACCAGATCAACAAAGTAATCGAAAGCGGAATTTTTTGGTATTTTTACAGCTATTTGTCCACCAGCAAAGTCAGTGCTGGTCACCGATGTTGTTGTGGCCGACTCAATGACAACAGAGTTAGTGTCGTTTGGACCGTACAGCTCCTGCCCATCAACATCATCAAATGCGTAAGGCTCAAGAACAACCGGAATAACTTCTCCCGGCTGATAAATTGTATAGCTTGCCCCAGCCAGTGAACCGAGGTTTGACTCAGAATAACGCACAGAAGATACATCATACTTACCGAGGCCAAAGTTCATGAACTCGGTGGCATATTTAATATTATTGATGTATTCGAACAATGATTCCTGAAGCAAGTCAGGAAACGCACGAATCTGTCCGAAATTATCAGGGCGCGCCTCGCCGTTGCGAGCAATGTTTGTCTGTGCCTTCAGGCTGGTGTTAGGTGATGTTTTGGAGCTGGTATCAGTTTTTGGCGTCGATACTTTTGGTGTAAGGAAGGAGAAAATCTTCGTTACTGGCTTCAGTATCGCGCCGATCAGGTCGCCAATTGCGCCTGACGGCTGGCAATAAACGTTGACCACATCGCCATCACGCAGGCAGAAAGAAAGCTCATCATCTTCACCAAGCACTCTGCCGTTTACCGCAATCGAGATACTGGCTGGCAGGTTTGATTTATTCAGCCACTTCCACAGGTTAGTACCCGCTGGCACAATCCCCGTTTCTTTCGGTGTGCCCGGCATCTTCTGAACATGAATTACTGGCATAGGTGAGAAACCTTAACTTTGTTGATATTTTTTCGAGTGTTCGCAGCCTGTCAAATCTGACTGCCGTTTTCTCTCGCGCATGAAGTATTCTATCACGGCCCCATATCATGGCGATGTGCACAGGGATGTTGCCACGATATGCCACGACAACGTCGCCTGTTGCTGGTGATTGCGTATCCTGCCAGAATGTCACTTCGCTATCGAAACAGGTGACAAAAGAACCGCCATTATCGTAGCTGTCGTCATGATGAATATTGATGCCACGGCACAGGCGGTAATAAAGCACCACCAGACCCCAGCAATCTACGGAGTCAACATGGCAACACCTGTCCTTGTACGGCTTGCCAAACATTAACTGTGCAAATTCTTCATCAGACATTGCGCAGCCCGGGGAATTGAGCGATGTCATAAAGTTTTGCCACGTTTCCTTTAATTGGGTTTTTGATTGACAGCGTAACGGTAACGTCAGAACCATCCATTGCCACATCGCTGACGTACAGGCGATACGGCTTCAGTGGCGTGTTTGTATCTGTTTCTTCAAAACGCTGATACAGTGCGCTGATTGGTTCAATACGACCTGAACCAGTCCACAGTTTCAGATATTGCTTGAAGTCATTAGCCAGACGAGCAAACTTGACTGTTGCGTTAATAGCTGGAGTGTTAGACTGCTGAGACTGTTTGATGTCCATGCGCACTGGAAGGTAGGTTTCACCGCCAAGCACCATTTCATCCAGCACGTTAGCCACAAGCCGCACATAACCAAATGACGAGTGATAAAACGTTATCGTGTCGAATAACGCCCAGTTAGGGCGCTTTGCTTTGTAATCGCGTAATGATGGCATTATGGGTACTCCGGAAGAATCCTTGAGATATTTATGTGTATATAATACACTACCGATGTCACGTAGGCGTGGAACCCGAAATGACAAACAAGCAACAATGAATTTAACGCCCTTGTCAGTATGGTTTGTTGCAACCATGTTCCACCTGACAAGGGCGTTACCTTTTTGGAGGCAAGTATGCTTACGCAAAAAGAGCTTAAGTCGTTACTATCATACAACGCTGATAGTGGTGTTTTTAAATGGCTTGTTAACAAATCAATTTCTGTGAAAAAAGGTGATATAGCTGGAAGGAAAAATAAGAGCAACCACGTCACAATAATGATTAATGGAGTTAGATATCAAGCAAGCCATTTAGCGTGGCTATATGTCAAAGGAGAGATGCCATCGAAGGCAATAGATCACATCAATGGCATTAGGAGTGATAATAGAATTGTCAATCTAAGAGAGGCTACGCTATCTCAAAATGCAATGAATAGAATCAAGGCTGCAAACAACACATCAGGATACAAAGGTGTTAGCTTTCACAAGCAAAGTGGAAAATGGCAGGCAAGCATAAAGATAAATGGTAAGCAGAAATATTTGGGCTTGTTCTTGTCTCCAAAGCAAGCCCATAATGCATATACAAACGCCGCCAAAGTCATTTTTGGGGAGTTTAGCAGGTTTTGTTAATTGCCATGTTCTGGTAGTTCTCTATTTACAGTTTCATCAAGGAAGCTATACCATCTGTAATCCAGTTCAACCAGAACATCATCAAACTCATCCATAGTGTTATTGAGTTTTTTGGCGATGACATTGCCAGTCCACGTAACCACGCCACCATCAATGCTGGTCTGTACAGGATAATCGGTAAAGTGCAGCGTCTGCTCCTGCAATCCACTGCCGCCGAGGTCAATCATCATGGTGAACCAGTTATTACATTTGTTGAGGTAGCTCGCGCTACGCAACCACTGGATGAACGCGCGTTCTTCTGCCAGTGTAAACTTCCACGTCAGGATCCATGTCGCCGCAATATCAGTTGTCAGCTTCTGGAAAATTGGGGCGCCAACCGCAGGCTGGTCACTGCGGAAAGGAGTTTGCTGTGTCAGGTTTTTACTGGCGCGCTGTGCGAGTGGCAGCCAGTCAGGGTATTTGATGATAGCCATTATTCGGTTGCTCTCCTGTTGGTATTAAAGTTCCTTGAGATAGACTGACTCATTGGGCCGCCTTCATTCATATCGGATATAAATGTCTCAATAGTTATCGAGCCATCACCGTTATCTCTGGCGCTACTGCTAACCTGCGCTGAGCTGTTATTGATAATGCTATTATAAACTACAACGCCACTACTGCCGCCTGTCAGGTCTTTGTTGCTGATAACTGAGCCATCGTTACCGGGAATCATATACTGGCGACCGTTGGACGCCTGGAATATTTCAGGCAAGCCATTTTCGCCCACTTCGTACATGCTTCCGGCACTAACAGGGCCGCCATTTTTACGCTTGCCAGCAATGCCCATCGCCAGAGCTCCGAGAACGGCACCTACCCCAATTGCAGCCGCCCCGCCGAATGAGCCGATTGATGCTACGATTGCTGCAGGAGTCCATGCTGCCGTAGTGGTTGCTGCTGCCGCAGTGGATGCTGCTGTTGTGGTTGCCAGCCCTGCTGTTTGCGCCGCCGTTGTGGTTGCTGTTGCCGCAACCTGTGCAGTCTGCCCCATAACAGCAGATTTAACCCACTGCACACCCATCTCGACGAAACTATTTACCAGAGAGTTGAGTACCGTAGAGCCGAGACTGCGCATGGCATCCTGAACGCTCATTGTGCCTGTCAGCAATCCGGTGATGCTGTTTGATGCCGTACTCATTGCTGAATCAAGAGCGGTACCGAGCAGTTGCGCGCCGAGGCTTTGTTGCTGCCATTCAGCCCACATAGCGTCCATTCGCTGTTGGCGGTATTGTGCTTCAATTGCTGCGCGAGCCTGCTCAATCTCCGTGATTTTCTGCGGATATGCTGCGGCGTAGGCGTCAAGGTCAGCCATACGTTGCTGGTATTCACTGTCAATGCCAGTGGTTGGCGACGCAATGGCGCGCAACCCCTGATATGATTTTTCTACTCGTTGCTTTTCTTTCTCCGCTTCCGCTTGTTCCTTCAATGCGTTCTTCTGGTCCCAAATCTTCGCAGCGTACTCGCCAGCCAGTTTTATTTGCTCCTGAGTGGCAGCTTTGCCAAGTGATTGCTGCGCATTGAGGATGGCTTGTTCGCGTGAGAGTTCGCTGGTAGATGTGGCATTAAGCATGGTTTGCTGGCGTAATTTCTCCAGCTTTTCAGCCACTGACTCAGCTTGTCGTTCTTCGGCGCTTTTCCCCTTTCCTTTCCCGTCTTTTGGTGGTGTTTGCGGCACTGTCAAATGCGCCTGAGCTTCTGCTGCTTCTCCTGTTGACTTCGTTACGGCATCCATGTCTGATACCAAAGTTGCAGCCTGATTTGCTACCGCCGCTATTGCCTGATTTTGTGCCGCCCATCCGTCAATGCCAACCCATGACCAAGTTCTCGCCCTGCGACTGAACATTTCGGAAGTTGACGTCAAATCAGAAATAACCTCTGCCGCACTTGCAGATTGACCAGTAAGTCTGTTTATTGCTGAAGTGATGGAATCAATAACAGAAACAAAAGTGGAACTGGCTCCTGTTGCTTCGTTTATGCTTGCTATCATTTTTGCAAATGATGTTTCAAGGCTTCCGGTCGCCTGAGATATAGAGCGCGGTAGCTTTGCGAACTCAGCATTAACGATGCTTGTCCTGTCCTGAATGGCATTTAGCGCATCTTCTGCCGTCAGTTTGCCGTCAAGCATTCTGGCGCGAAGTTCACCCATTGAAATGCCAAGCCCAGCCGCAATCTGGCGTGCAAGTTCAGGCATCTGTTCAAGGATGGAGTTAAATTCTTCGGCGCGGATTGTGCCAGATGCGATTGACTGACCGAACTGGCGCAGGGCGTTAGCCATTTCTTCGGTTGATGACCCGCCGATTCGACCTATTTTTTGCAGAGTGTCAGTAAGGTTCAGAACTTGCGCATTTGTCGCGCCAGCCTCTTTTAGTGATGACGTTAATGTTTCCCACAACTTTGTGGTATCGCTGAGGCTTGCGCCAGTGGTAGAGGCGATATTTGTTAATGAATTGAATGTTTCCTTTGCGATCTCTGCATCACCAGTTAATCTTTTTATCCTTGCCTGCAATTGCGTCATGTTATCGGCTATATCAAGGAATGCCTTGCCCCATCCGATAATTAATGAGACTGAGATTGCACCAGCCAACATCGACATGCTGGTTTTTAGCCCTGAAGCTGCGCCGCCAGCATTCTTCATTCCGCTGCCAGCATTTCTGGCATTTTTATCCAGCTTGCCAAGCGCGCTTGTGGTTTTATTGGTTGATGATTCAAGGTCATCTAAAGTCTTATTGGCTGTGGTCGCGCCAGCTTTCAGGCCTTTAACATCCATCCCGACTTCATAGACAATTCCGCCGACTTCTTCAGCCATTATGTATTCCTCGCTTTTTTCGCTTTGCGTTCAGTCAGTGCCTTCATGCGCTCGCGGTCTGCTTTAGCCTGATCGTACTCTGCCGCGCGCTCTTCTTTCGTTAACCCTTTCGGCTCTGGATATTTATTTTTAATCATCATCTGAAACTCTGTCATGGACAGGTTTTCGGCCTCATCACGCGTCATGTCGAAATGCGTGCGTGCTGAGATAATGTATTGCGATGCATGAAACTCATTTGTGGTCTTTTTTCCTTGCTCTTCAAGACGTTCAGGGACTTTGAGTGGTGACTTGCCGATGATGCCGTGCTCCATTAATGAGCGGGCAATCTCAATAATGCCACCTGTACCCCCTGGCAAATGTCCAGTGCCACCAATTGGCATTACTCCAGGCACATATCGAACACCACGCGGCGTTGGCTTCCACCCTCCAATCAGCACTGAAATATCATCTTCACAGCATGACTGCATGACGATATATGCCGCGCTCAGCACATGGCGACCATACATTGGCTTACTGATAGTCTTCATGACCTGTATCTGCGCGCCAAATGGCAGGTATTCGACGTGCTGCAATGGCGCAACATAATCAATGCCATTGAGCTTAGCGTATACCTCAACGATTTCTTTTGGTGTGCCAATTTCATTCATGGCGCGGAATGACGGCTTGAAGAAAAAACTCCTGTCAGGAAGCGAGATGCGCATCTCCCCGATTTCTGTTAGTGGCGTGCGATTGCTCATGTTTTGCATCCTGAATTTGATTGATGTTGATTATATCATCTCAGTGGTGTTGACACCTGTGAGGTGGTGATGTAGATTCAACTCATCGAAACGAGGTATGAATGAGGTGAGTTATGGATGTTGTTATTTTGTTGCTTTTCGCTGGTTTGGTTGTATTTGCTTATCTTCTCCCATCATTTGTGGCATTGCAAAGAAAGCACACAAACACGACAGCAATCTGTGTGCTAAATATTCTTGTAGGATGGAGTTTTATTGGCTGGGTTGCGGCGCTTGTTTGGGCATTAGTTAAGAGCGATGATAAGAAATGAACGAACAAACAAAAGCTGACCTGATTTTCTACACTGAACTGTATGTTGATGCAGGGTACGACTACGAAGAAGCGGAACGCATGGCGAAAGACTTGCTTCGTGTGATTGGTGTGATTTTTGATGAGGATAAGGTGATATGAGTAAGTGGATTAAGTGCAGTGAGCTGATGCCTCCAAAAATGACAGGCGTTCTTGTAGCTACAGAGTTCGGTCATCAAGGCGACTGGCGTATGAAGTGGGCTACTTATATTCCGGGGCATCCTGACGCGGATGACGGGTGGCTAATTCCAGGCGCTTCGTGGAAACCATCCCACTGGATGCCACTCCCAAAACCACCACAAGAATAAAAACAAAGCCCCTTCCGGGGCTTTTTCTTTATCAGGACACAGTGCAAGCCGTGCTGATGATGATTTTCTGGGTCAGTAGATGAGTCAGTTACTGTGACGGTATACACGCCAGCAGTAGGGCTTGCCAGTGTTGCTCCAGATTCGCCACCTACAACCACACCATCTTTGCGCCATACATAAGTGTAAGGAGAAAACGCCACCCTCAACGGCAAACAGTTAACGGGCTGCCAGCAGTGCCAGTTGATTGCAGGTCGGTAGTGAATGCCAGAGGCTCAAGACTTTCAACGGTAACGCTGTCAGAGTCATACACCTTAAACTCAAGGCTGCCAGTAACGATATCGTTCGTGCCACCTTCGTAGCTGATGCTAGTGATGTTGCAGTACGCGGTAACGATGGTTGCACCAGTCACCTGACGCACCCACAGGGAAGGTTGGCGGCGACCATTCATTTCAGTGGTGTAAATCTCAACCAGACGATGGAAACCAAATTCATCGCTCGGGTCATTCTTGCGGATTTCAACCTCTGCACTGATGGTCATGTCAGAACTGGTAACGAGAGTGGAAACAAAGCCGCCAGCGGTATCCGCTTCCGACGTAGTGGTTTGCGGCGAGAAGTCCACGCCCTTACTGGTGGTTGAGCCTAGATATTTCCAGTCTTCTGCTGCCGGAACTGCGTCACCGCATCCTTCAGCAAGGAACAGGCGGGTCATACGACCGACCAGAACGCCTTTATCATTTGCACAAATAGCCATTTCGATCTCCGAATTGTGTTAGCTGCTAACGTGGTGATTATATCACAGTTGTTGACAGTGATTACTTTGTGGTGTAGATTGTATTTCAGATAGTTTTCGTGAGCGACTTTGCGGACTTTTTAGAAACTGACCACAAAGATAAATGCAAACGATGATGTTGTTCTGATGGCGGCGTAATAGCCTGTAAGTCAGCAAGGTCTTCCGATTCCTTGTAAACAAATTCGGCGCAGTGGCCAGCTGTGATTAATAATGGGCACCCACCAATGAGAGCTTTATGATTTATCGTCGTTCTTGCGCGCAAAGTCTGTTCGAAAGATAGAGCTTTCATTTGTGGGTAACAACGGGCATGTCGCCTTAGTAAATCCCTCAATGGTGCAGCGAATAATCCGGTAATGTCGTTGCCGTAAGCCACACGAAAACGTGGCACACAACAGGTAAGAGCATTGAGCCGATAATCGTGAAGAGTCGGTGCGCTTGGTTAGCCAGTGCTCTTGCCGTTGTGGTGGATGCGTAGACTGATACGCTATAAGAATGCGGCGAATCCAGTACGTAAACTCGTGCCGTTTCGCACCTAAGCCGGAGATCAGTACCGGCCACACAACACTTAATATCCAGCATTATCGCAATCATATGTAGGGGTATGTATGGGTTACGGGGCTGGATATTAAGAAAGCACGCTGGCAATGCTTAAACCAGCACTTATGGACGCGTAGCTTAATTGGTTAAAGCAACCGACTCATAATCGGCTGATTGAAGGTTGAAATCCGTCCGTGTCCACCAAATTAAAAGCCGCCAAGTGCGGCTTTATTTATTTAACAACCCGCAAAAGCAACTCATGAACAGGGCGCTTCTCTTCCGTCAACATCGGCCTACCAAGTGGTGCCTGCAACTGGATGTAGTTAACGCATGAATCAATAGGATGCGTCTTGATGTATTCGATAATCTCCAGCGCCTTCGCATCAACATCTGATACATTGTACTGCCCATGTTTGCCAACAACATACAGCGAGAAATAGAAGTCACCACCGAGGCCATCCATCACCTGCGTGCCCCCATTGGATTGCAGAACAATAAATTGCTCATTGCCATCTCCGGTATCATTCCAGAACTGCAACTGCGAAGTCCAGCCATCATACAATCCGGCATCCTGAAGATATGCATCAACCAGTTCAAGCATATTCACAGTTTCATCTCCTTCTTAATCACGCCGTCAACCAGGTCTTTTGTGCGTTGCGCTGCTTTGGTCAGGAATTGTGGCTCTCCTCCCGGACTCCAATACGTGCCGTTACCATTGCTGCGCGGCTTGCCTGCAAGTTTGCCACTGGCGTTATGAACGTACAGCGCATATTTTGCAGAGTAGCCAACTTTGCCAGTGATCCGCGTTCCGCTAACTTCCACCGTGTCAAACTGACTGTTAATTAGCGTTGATGTATCAATTGGCGTTAGCGTGGCTGATTCGGTGCGGATGATGTATGTCGCCGATTTCAGAGCTCGCACGGCTTTCGTGGCGATTATCTCATCCACAATCTGCGATGTTCTTTCTACGGCCTGCCGGACGCCCCTTAATTTCGCTGGCATTATGTCACCAGTGCAAAATCAGGTGGCTCTGCTCTGTTGAAAGTTGAGCCGTAATTAATCACATTCAGAATCTGGTTTGCACCAGCCGCCAGCGGGTCAGGTTCTGTCACCGTGCCAATCATGATGTAATCACCTACCTTAGCGCCAGTGTATTCTGTCCAGAATGTATTCTTCTGCACAATCTCATTACCTTTCGCGTCAGTCGATACATCATCGTTAAAGCCATAATCACACATGATGCCCACTGGCGCATCAAAAGTCGGCTTACCGTACTTGTCAGTTCCGCTTTTGTGCCAGATTGTGCATGGTTGCGTATAACTCCAGTTAGCCAGCGAAGTCATTTGCACTTGCTCCCACGCACAACCGCAAACCACGGCTTACAGCTTCCGTCAGGGTCTTCCACCAAATCGCCAGTGCATCCTGCTGTATCCAGTAGTTTCATCTGATTGTACAGCGCCACCCACGGCTTGCTGCCATAAGCGAATGATTGTGAAGCGCCAGATGGTGCGCTCTGACTGGTAATGTAACGCCCTGCGGTGTTTGCGCTAATCAGGATGGAGGCCCACAGCATGATCGCATTTTGTCGGCATTCATCATTTGGGTAGTTCAGCTCAAGGCATTCACTGATTGACGCCACAAGACACAGAATGCCAGACGCATCAGTTGTGGTGATAGTCATCCCGCGCGACGCCATCTGACTGACCAGTTCTTCAGGTGTTGGTGCTGTCATTTCTCTTTGACTCCCGTACTTTCCACCACATCTCAAACAGGTTTTTTATTACCAGAGACAGAGCGCCGAGGATTGACGCCACTGCCGCCCATTCAGTTAATGATTGTGGAATCATGGCTTCAAAATAAGACTGCGCGACAGGTGTTTGTTCTGCAACTTTCAGGCCAATGCCAGTGCCAATAGAAGCATACCCAGCCTTATCAATCACCTGTCCTGTCGTCCCGCTTATAACTTGCTCTGCGGCCTGCCTTAGTGTTTCGTTCATTGCGAGTCTCGCTGATAATATGTTTCCAGCACTTATAGATTTGAATCAGCGAAAAAACGATGGCGACCACGCCAAGAAAAATGTCCAATTTCGCCGCCCCATTTAAAAGTGATGGAAAGGATGAACAGATGGATGCCGATAATAATAAATGCGTACTGCTCATGAAGCGGCGTTTCTACAGGCGTGATAAATTCCCATACGAATGACTCTATCGCAACCAGCCATTCGTAAAGGCTCATCGTCAGCACGCAGAGCGCCATCTTTGTACTTTTGCGCAGTGCAATAGCCGGAAATAGCCAGACCATAGACTGCGCAAGGTAATACAGATATTCGGCGGGAAATGAATCAACAAGCACCCATCCAAGATACACAGACATTGCCATTGCCGGAATGAACACCAGAAACGCAACCATGCCCGTGCAGGCGAAACCCAGCACATACATGATCATGATGGCAACGTCTGCGCCGAACATTATTTCTTACCGCGCGATGGTGAACGGGTGGAGCCGTTTGGCTTCACTGCGCCAGTTTTGCCGCCAGTTTTGGTATTGCCAGTAGCGCGTGAACGAGACGGACCGTTCGTTGAACCCATGTCTAAATCTCCTGTTGTTTGATTAGCATGATTTTAGCATATTACTGTTGACGTAGATTGATGAGGTGTTTATAGTTAGTGACGTAGAAACAACAATAAATGTTAGAGGTGATGAAATGTTTGATATTGATAATCCAAGTGATGACAAAGCCAAGCTGATTGATGCAGTCGCTTGCAGTTTTGCTTCTTGCCAGACAGAAGGTGAATATCAGGTTGTGAAAATGTGCATTGTTGAGTTCTTCTCGGCAATCAACATCCCTGATGATGATGCTGTTGATATTCTGCTATGTGCTGCTGGCAATTGCGCTGAGGCGGACGAATGCATTGATGAACTGGTTGAAGAGTTTGGCGGTATTTTCCAGGGTGACGAGGAGTGATTATGAGCAGTAACGCAAAACATTATGATTACTACATGGTTGAAGGTGATGATGTTAAGAAAGTCATTAGCTCATATGATGACATTCAAAAGCGCCGCAATGAAATTCTCGGCGATGCCATGAAAAAGGTTGGCGCTATCGCTTTCACTACAACACGTAGCTGGGGCGCGGTTGGCGGTGGCTTACTTGAGAGCTTTGTGTGGAGTAAGCAGTTTGAATTCCCGTGCCAAGTGACAATAAAGCGTGAAGAGTTTTGGGATGGTCAGCGCGTGGTTATTGCTCGCGGAAAGGGAAACACAAAGGACGGGCGGGAATACAACAAAAAGCTGGACGCAGTGATTCGCGAGGCAAACGAGAAATTAAAGTTATTGCCAGAATGGAAGGACTACATTGTTAACCATTATGGCATCGCACGCACCGGCATTGGTGAGCGATCTGGTCGCGGATTTGGTTTTGCAATGCTGTCTACTTATGGCGGTAAACACCCGCAAAAGGATGATTGCCTGATTTTTGCTGTGCCAAATACAAAAGATGAAGGTCACGGACAGGTAACGATACCTGATAACTTTAAGCAGATAACATACGGTCAATTTTACGATATTGCTAATTCTGGTGATGAGGAATAAACAATGAAAACACTCAGCAAAATCTATTCAGACAAAGAAACGCGCAACGGCATCGCTGTTAACAAAACCTATCTCGTGCCAGTTGAGCAAATCTATCTGGAGCCGGGATACAACATCCGTGAAGCAGATGAGCAGCATGTTGAATATTTCGCGAAGTGCTGGGAATCAGGACAGCCACTGCCAGCATTAACAGTTATTCCTGACGAGAAGGGAATCCGCATTCTTGATGGTCAGCATCGCTATCTCGGCGCGTTGCGTGCCATTGAGCGTGGCGCGCCAATAGTTCGCATTGAATGTAAGGATTTCACTGGCGACGAGGCGGATAAAATTGCCTTCATGGTGTCATCAAGTCAGGGTAAGCAGCTAGACCCGTTTGAGCGCGCAAAGGCTTACACGCGACTGAAAGGATTTGGCTGGACGAATGAAGAAATCGCCAAAAAGGTAGGTCGTTCAGTATCTGACGTGCAAATGCATCTGTCGCTGGGTGATGTTCCGGCGGAAGTAAAAGCACGCATAAGTGCGGGACAAATCAGCTATGCAAACGCCGTAGCAGTAACGCGCGAGCATGGAGATAATGCGGTAAAAGTTATTGACGAGGCAGTCGAAGAAGCGAAGGCGCAAGGCAAGGATAAGGTCACGGCGAAGGTGCTTAAGTCGAAAAAGATTAAGCCAGTAGACCGCCTGATTGAGCTGTTGAAGCAAGCAGATCACGTGATTCTTCCCGCTGGTCATGTGGTGGCAGAGGATGAGGAGTTTATCCAGATTCCTGTTGCTGATATTCATGAGGTTATGGCAATTCTGGAGAAGATGTGATGATTAGAAATAAAGATGCGCAATTAATTCATGGTGACTGCCTTGACGTTATGAGGTTAATTCCAGATGGTAGTGTTGACCTTGTTCTTTGTGATTTGCCTTATGGAACCACGGCCTGCAAATGGGACAGCATTATTCCACTCGATAAGTTGTGGTCTGAATATCTTCGTGTAGCAAAACTTAATGCGGCGATAGTTCTTACCGCACAAGCGCCTTTCGATAAGGTGTTGTGGAGTTCAATGCCAAGCCTGTTCCGATATGAGTGGATATGGGAGAAGACGCACGCTACTGGCCACCTAAATGCAAAGAAGATGCCAATGAAAGCTCATGAAAACATTATGGTTTTTTATCGCAAGATGCCCATATACAACCCGATAATGACATGTGGACACGAGAGAAAAAAAGCAACCAAGCGAGGTGATACAACTCCAGTGTATGGCCAGCAGAGCTTCTCACCTATCGAGTATGACTCTACAGAGAGATACCCAAGAAGTGTACAACTATTTGCAAGCGATAAACAGAAAAGCGCTCTTCATCCAACGCAAAAACCGGTCGCGTTAATGGAATACCTGATCAAGACGTACACCAATGAAGGCGATACAGTCATGGATAACTGCATGGGCAGCGGAACCACCGGCGTTGCCTGCATGAATACAGGGCGCAGGTTTATCGGAATAGAAAAAGATGATAAATATTTTGAAATAGCCAGAAAAAGGATTTTAGGATGAACGCCGAAGAATTCATCGAAAAACAATTAAGAGCCAAGCTGCCTGACATCGACCAGATGGCAATTGATGCGGCAATCCAGTATTACAAGCGCAATCAGAGCGCTAAGAAAGGTGGCATTTTTGAAGAATGCCTGAAGGTTGCAAAACAGCACATGATTAAGGTGAAGTGATGAAACTGGTTATCGAAGTGAAACAAGGTAAAGCACCAACCAATGAATGGGGCGAGATAGTTGGCGATGTAATTTTAATTTGTAACGATGGGACTTTGGCTGCTATTGGCGAGCAAAACAAACAATCAGGTCACTGTAATTGTTGCGGAGGGGACTTTCCTGAGCATTACGCATACGCAGTTATTCCTGATAAATTATCCTGTATTGAGGTGATTGAATGAAACTAAAAATCAGCAAACTATTACTTGAATCAGCATTAATATTTCAGGCTCGCAATGATGTGCGCTACTACCTGAATGGCATCTGCTTTATGCCTGATGGTCGTATTGCGTCAACTGACGGTTATCGTGCATTTATTGGTGGCAGTCATGACAATAAGCTGACAGAAAATGTGATTATCAAGATTGGTAAGTCACCAACAAAACGTTATGAGTACGCCATCATTGATACCAAATCGAAAATTGCAACGTATCATGATGAAGCTGGCGTGATGGTTGGTGCTGGTATCTGCGAAGAGATTGATGGTCGATTCCCTGATATTGACCGCGTGATACCAAAAGAAGACGAAAGCAGCAGATTGCATCGGCTTCAATGCTGGCTACCTTGTTGATATTGAGAAAGCAGCAAAGCTGTTTAACCCTAAATTCAGTAGCGTTAAGTTTGAATTGAATGGGAATACAGATGCCGCAGTTTGCTGCCTTAGTGCGCCATCAGGCGAGACTGCGAAGATTGTTGTTATGCCTATGCGTCTGTAGCAATAAAAAACCCGCATTATGCGGGTTTAGTTTATTCTGCTTTCTTTTTCTTTGTCTTCTTTTCTTGTGGGGTTGCGACTTCGAAAGACTTTTCCAGTTCTGGCATGATGCGCAGCTTTGGTAGCAGATGCTCGTCTGGTTCGGTAATCACCTCGCCAAGCTGCAATTCACGAATCTTGCCTTTCTCTTTAACAAAGATTCCGCGAGCGATGACTTCGTATTTAGCCATTATTCACCTCAAATTCATAAAGGGGCTTTCGCCCCTTTTTATTACAGCGGAGTTTGCGTACCGTAGCCGTTGAACACTTTGGACTTACCGGAGAAATCCTTGCGCACCTGTAAACCCATAGCAGACCACACGAGGAAGTTGAAGTTATCGTGCGGGTTGACGCGGGCTGCTGCATAGGTGGAAACTGGCTGAGCAACACGCGGTCGGATGTACATGTCGTTGCGAACGTAACCAACGAAATGGTTGCCGGTCAGCAGGAAGTTGGTGCCAATCTTGCCGATGCGACCATTACCGAACTGCGTGATGTACTGCTCAACAGTGCCACCTTTGAAGCCTGCCGCGTTAGAATACGGACGCATGAAGCTGCGACGTACTGCCGGGGAAACCCACAGAGTAACCTGCTCAAATACGTTCTGTGCATCCAGAATAGCCTGGAAATCCTGATTGAAGAAGGTCACGATTTCGTCTGGCGTTGCGGTTTGCAGGTCGATATTCAGGCCGCCGGAAGCATTCAGGTTAACCTGAATAGTGTTCGGGTGGTTGGTGATACCGTAACCAGTATAAACACCGTTCACGCTCAGAGTCTGGTCGCCAGTCAGCAGGTACTGTGCCATATCGGAACGCAGGTTGAAGGTGACGTTAGCCTGATCGTCCAGCAGTGGGTCAAAACCTTCAGATTGCATACCCAGCAGCTCACGCCATTCGCGGCTGTAGCCAGTTTTGAAGATTGGAATCACATCACCAGTGTAATCGTAGCGAGTTTTATCCAAATCTTCCGGCTCCTGACCGGACAGGGTGCGAACGACCTTGCCAGCATCGGAAGCGATGCGGCTGATTGCCACAGTCTTACCGATATTGATGTTTGCCGCTATGCCCATCAGGTCTGCCATCATGTCCTGACCAGCTTCGTTACGGAAAACACGGGTGGTGACGTTATCCACGTCGCGCCAGTAATCTTTCGTTACCAGTGCGGTAGCGTTAACGCCATAGGTTTTCGCCAGCTCAGCTTCTGCATTGCAGAACACCTTGCGGTCGATGGTCAGATGTTTCCACTGGTCAGCCACCACTGCGGAGTTGGCTACCAGGTCTTTGGTAAAAATAATCTTTTCCATTATTAAGCTCCAGCAGGCATGGAAGCATTGCCAGCGCGACGAACTGCAACCAGCTCAGCGCCGTCAGAGGCAACGGTGTAGGTTTCATAGGAGTAGAACAGGATATTTTCACCGTCTACTGCAATTTTCAGAGCTCCAGCGCCATTACTGGACAGTGGGGTGCCTTTCTTCAGCACAGAAGATGCAGCAACCAGCGCATGATAGGTTACGCCAAATTCGCACTGCACAGCCATGCCAGTAGCATTAGCCGGAACCGCTTCAGAGACATCACCGCCGCCGATGTAGTTGTGCTGAAGCACGTAAGGGAACCCCTGACCGCCAGCGGTAGCGTGCGCGATGATTTTGTCATCAGTATTGAAATCAACCAGTGCGCCCGGTTGCAATGCGACACTCATGATGCCTTCGCGAATCTGCGGGTCGTTCTTGCGAGCTGGGCCACCAATGATGGTGCCATAACGGATAGTAGCCATTATTCCGGTGCCTCCATATCAAAATCGTCATCAGCGTGGTTCGGCTGGAAGCCACCCTTCAGCGCAGCAGGTTTGCTTGTCAGCGCATAGGTTTCACGCAGTGCTTCGCCTTTCAGCGCATTCACAGCGGATTCAGGCAGTTTCAGTTCAGCGATGATAGCAGCACGCATCGCAGTCTCTTCCTGCTCGGTATTCGCCTGCAATTGCTCTTTCAGCTTGGCGTTTTCAGCCTTGATATCGTTCAGTTGACCGTTAACGGCAGTTAACTGCTCCTGAACCGGCTTGAGGGCTTCAGCGAATGCCGCCTGTAATTCCTCGTTCGTCATTGAGATTTCCCCTTCAGTTGATTTTACCGGCTCAAGTTCAGTCTTATAAACAGCCTTGACCCGCTCACCGACCAATTTTACCACATCATCAATAATGATGTAGGACTGCATATATTTCTGCCCGTCAATCTCTACACCAAACTTATCGTCGTACACCGCAAAGATGTAAGGCCAGCTATCTCGCGGCAAGATATCCATCATTCTCTCGCGCAGTTGCTCGCTGATATTCTCAAACGACAAGTCTGATTTGTTGGTGATGTAGTTAATAGCTTTGTGAAGCCATGATTTATTATTAATCTTGTTAGCGCTTTCGTCTGGCACAGTTGAATCCTCAAGGTTTACGGTGATTCGCTCAATCTGCTCGCCATTGGTGGCAAAGATGCCAACGCCGTCTTCTGGCGTTCCGGCTCCCGGCACTCCCGGTGGCAGGATAGCTAGATGGTCCCATTCCATGTTGCGTGCAATCCATGAGTATTTCTTGCCTTTGCTTGTGCCTGCCGCAGCTTCACGGTTGAGCAATAAGCCAGTGGATACGTGGATTGGCTCGGCGCCTTCTGCGGAGTTCATTAGTGCCTCAATGCGACCGAGTAACTCCTGACCCTTCTCTGATCGTTCAGCAATAACTTTGTTCACCTTCAGGTCTACCAGCGCCTTGCTACCATCATGGGATGAGTTTTCAATCCATGCGCCAACGCTGAACTGGTTAGCGGCGCGGGTCATGCTCGCGGAGACGTATTTGCCATCGATCATCGGGTGATTGTATGGTGCAGGCTTGCCATCAAGGCCGTGATAGCTCTTGCGGATTTCTTCACCAGGATACAGGCCATTATTCATCACAACATCATCAACCACTGGCACGACGTTTTTAATCACGTAGTGAGGGTCGCCATCAATAATTTGCTCACTGATATTGCTGGCTGAGTTGATAGTCGTCAGGACGTTAACCTGCAATTTATTATTCATGCGCTTAAACGCTTCGACTTCTGCGAAGCGTTTTTTGGCGGTTTCTTCTGTGTCGTATTCGCCAAATTGCTGTGAGCCGTCTTTCGACTTGACCACCCACTTATCGCCAATCTTGACAATCATGGTTACTCTCCACGGTTAGTTTGTGGTCGAATTATAACACAGGGAGATATAGCACCATGAGGCGGTAGCCAGTGCAAATAATGGCGAGTCAGTGAGTGCGTAAAGCGTGAGAAAGTAAGTGATAGGGATTATGTTCATGGGCTACCTCCTGATTAAATGATAGCAGCCCATGATGAACAAAAGATATACGGTGTTAGTCTGAAATCACATCATCCATGAATGCTAGCGCAGCACCTGACAGGCAGAACAGCGCGCCATAGCAAATCATCTGGTACAGAGTGTCAGCCTCAAATACCATTGCGAATGCGTAGGCTGATAGTATCCACAGCAATGGAATCATGGTCTACCCCTGTTTTCTTTATATAGAGAATCACAAATCTTACGGTACGCAATGCCAAAGAAGTCGTATTTCTCATTATATCGACCACCTACCGCGCTAATTTGATTTGCTGCAATGGTGCTTGCTGCATTAATCAATGCAACCTGAACCTCAACAGGCAGTTCTGGAAATTTTGGCTCGCTCATAACCCAGCCTCCTGTTTTGCGCGGTGAACGTAAGACATGAACTTGCCAATAGGCATTTCCTTGCGGATTTGCGCCAGTATCGCCCCGTGAAGCATCCTTTCTTCGCCAAAATACAGCTTATCCAGTCGAGTTTTAATTAGTGCTCGCGTGCGTTTCATGTGGTCGCGCGCCTTAAGTGCCTTCTCATGCCAGACGCGGTCATTCTTCTTATCAGCATACTGCAGTTGACGCTCTACAGTTTCGATTTCAAACGCCAGTTGCATGTCATAATCTTCAAGTTGGATAATATCTGCTTTCATAATGTCGTTTAATGGGATAATCATTTTTTCACCTTTAATCCTGCTTGTTCAATTGCCTCAATAACATCTTCTGCATAGTAAATGGCGTGGCATCCCAAACTTTCTTCCTCTGGCAATTCAATCTCAATTGCTGCACGGGATGCCTGCCACGCCATCCAATACATCTCAACCATATTCGCATATCTACTGTCTTTTGGGTCGCATCCGGTGTATTCATAAAACCATTCATCAAACTGCTCTCTACTAGTCATCTTCATTTCCTCTACTATCCAGCCCATCTTTCTACGGTTATTGGCAATAAACTCATCCGATGTCACAAACAGAGTTCTGCCAGATTTATGCTTAATAGCCCATCTCATTCAGTACATCCTCAGCAAGTTTGCGGAACATGATTTGCACCCTTGCCACCCTGCGCCACTCAGCCTCGGTGAGAATCACATCCTCATGCTGCGGCATTCCTGACATTTCGCATGGCGGTAATGGCTCATACTCTTGCTTCTTGCGTTTTGCTTTTCCCATGTTGACCTCTTACGTTGCGAAGAAGTGAATTAAACAGGTTGCTGACGTTAACTTCCTGCTCACGCCATGAATAACGCCATAGCTTCTTGTGGTGGTCATAGTTTCGCGTCACATCTCCGTTATGAAACATGATGCGAATGCGGCTTTTCACGATGCGATAATCAATGCTAGTGGCTATGCTTATTTCTTTCACTTCCGCGCCAGCGTTATCAAGCAAATGACACTTAATCGCATCATCAATACCAGCGGCATCATCAGAGATGAAATATTTATACTGCCACTTCCCGCCGCGAATCACTGACTTCTCACGGCGAATGAAGCCAAGCGCAAGCATCTCATGCAAACGATGTGTTGTGGTGCTTGAATGCTTTCCGCCGCAATGCTTCTCAATGTATGCGCGCGTTGCTCCTGGATGATTGACAATCACGCGCATGATTTGTGACTTATAATCCATGATCGCGCTCCTCTGCTGCCTGATTGAAGTCGTCAGCGGTGTAGATATGTCCGTACCTTGTGTTCCATTGCGTAGCTGCTGTCAACTTAGTTACGTGAACGTCACTTGAGCATCCGCATTCGCACATGGCGAAATACATCCCATCATCGTTATATAACTTAACTTCGTTGCTACCACAGAATGGGCATTCAAGCAGCCCCTCGCTGTTCATCATCGGCATATGTGGTGCTGTCATTTAACTTTCTCCCATAAAGAAACTAACTCAGTAAGTGATAATTTTCTTAAATTGCCCTTGTTTTCAATCATCCTGACTATTTGTTTTTTGCGAATCTCATTCTCTATGTCTTCAGTGCATTTTGATATGCTAACGATGTGCCACACATCACAACCAACCTCAATCAGGTCTGATTTTCTGAATCTCCTTACACTTCCGCTCTCTACGCCATCTACAATCCATTGCTTATTTGTTTCACGAACAATTCTTGAGATGGTTACGCCATATCTATTTCTAATGACAACCTTGTCGCCAACGCTTAAATCATTCACTTTACCCACTCCCCCAGGTTGTTAAATTTAGGAGCATCGCCAGACCAGTCGATAACGTCTTTCTGCTGACTACGTTTGCGTTGCAGGCGGTTTCGCACCTCTCGCAGTTCACACTCCAGCCATTCGCGAGTACGCTCAACTTCATTCAGTCGCTGGATTAACGATTCTTCGTACAGCTCGTCATGCGCCATTTATAATTTCTCCCGTAGAATTTAATAACAACGTGCTCAACGCACAGATAACCTTCATCCTCAACCGTTACTGGTTGAACTATAAACCACCGCAGATATAAGTTCGTCAGCCTTTTCACGACCTGCAACCTCCGCTTCAAGCGCCAGTGAACACATGGCAGTTTCCACATACTTAATGGTATCCTCGCGAACGTTAAGGATTTCCATAACCTCGCGAACTTCTTTCTGGTATCTAGCTGCTATTTCTTTGTATTGCATTTCCACATCACCTTTTCCGTTGTGGTACAATCTACGTCAATAAGTATTGACTAAATGATGTAGATTGGTCAACAATAATTTTCGAAAAGGAGTAGTAAATATGCCAAGACCACGACGCGAGCCGATGGACATTATCACCAGCATTGTGGAGAAGCGGCAGCCGCTGACACTCCGTGATGTTCGCTACTTTGCCCGTTGCTATGTGGCGCTGGCTGATATGCCTAAGGATGAGATGTACGATTTGATTCGTGATAATTTTAATGTTGATGAATACAACCGCGTCACAATGCCGCGACGCGAGATGATTAAGTGGAGAGAGAAATGATTACAGGCAAATTGGTTTATTCTGGAGTCGGAAATCCTGCGCGTTTATACAGGGGAATCGGCGGTGATTTCATCAAGCAGACATTTGATGATATTCAGTTTTATAGCGTATCACTAAATTCAACTGGTCAAAGCAGCGCCACAATCGAGGGTGTTGACGAGTACGGCTATAAGTTCTTTGCTGAGTACCCTTCATGGGATTTCAAGTTAGCCAACGACGAGCAAGACCTCAATGAATGCATTGGAGCGCCGGAAGCAGATGCAACAGAGCAACTCATCACCGAACGCGGCACTCGCTATGGCAAATTCAAGGATGGCGCTGAAATCATGCAGGAACTGAAAGATGTGATGCGCGAGGTGGATGGATGGCGTAATCTGACACCAAGCCAACGCGAGGCTCTCGACATGATTCAGCACAAGATTGGGCGCATTCTGAATGGCGACCCAACCTATGATGATAGCTGGAAAGATATTGCTGGATATGCAACGTTAATTGTTAATGAACTGAATGGGGAGATTAAATAATGTCTGAATGCAAAGGTATGTTATCTGGTCACTTCGAGTGCAATGGGTTCGCTGCAAAACTGGAAGGTAAGCATTTAAACATCAAGGTCGCAGGTAGAATGATTGAGGTAACTTATAATTCTCAAATCTTCACTCATGATGATGTCAACCGAGCTGTTCAATGCGTCATTGAAGTTAATAATATCGTAAGCAAATCATCAATGGTGGAATTATAATGGCATTACCTAAATATGAAGAGACTGTGCATCTCCATGTTGAGCAAGTTAATGGCAGAAGCATGATTGTCGATCAAGACGGACGCAGGGTTGCTGGCGTGGTTAACTTCAACCTCGAAGCATCTTTTGATGGAGTATCTACAATCACCGCAACAATCGAATCGGCAACATATGGCGAAAACGGCAAAATTCACTTCACCACAGGAGCATAAAATGTCATTCTGCGATATCACCATCGCGCAGCGAAACGCGAACTTCACCAATATTGCTGACACTTCCGTACAACTGGTATCACTGAATAGCGACGGTAGCGCAGTGCTAAAAATCGGCACGGAAACAGCGCAATTCATCGTGCAGAATCTGTCGCAGGCAAACGCAAAACAGGTGCTGATTAGCACTGGTAGCGTTCTGTTTCTGGCTGGCAATTACAATGCACCTAACCTTGAGTGTTCACTGGTGCGGATCGTTGAAACTGCGACTGAGGAATCTGTTGATGAGCCAGCAATATTGCCAGCGGAGTGAGCCGTCTGCCTACATCGTTACGGATAATCGTGGTCGCCGCTATCTGGTGTTTGCTGGTAGCGTTGAGCATGAGAATGCGCAGATGTTTGGATATGAAACTAAACCACTATATGAATGAGGTGTGAAATGAAGATTGAATATAAAGATGGGAAGATTTACATCACGGCAGACACCGCCGAGCAATTAACGAATAGACATAAAATTGCAGATGGAATCACAAAAGAAGGTGATCAGTACGAATCTTATGAGATACGGATGATTCCGGTAATTTTTAGCACGACGGATGGAGAAATTACCGAATTGGAAAGGACGTTTATTGAAGTTTATCGTTAATGTGAAAGCCCCTTACGGGGCTTTTTTATTGCGTAACGAATTATACTGCGCCTCACACGCTAATCCTGCCTCTCTTGCCCTGTCAGCATATTCTGCCAGTTGTCGATTTCTTTCGACAGATTTGCTGAGCACGTCGGAGAGCAAAATTCCGGTTTCTGTGGCTGGATTGCCAATGGACTCAGTGGTGGAATATCCGACGAGCTGCTTGCGGATATTTGCGAGTTGCTGCTGCAACCTGCCAGACTTGGCAGCAGCATTGACAGCATCATTGCGCGCAGCGTCAATCCTTTGTTGTGCGTCGGTCTGAATCTTTTGCAGTTCTGCATTGCGTCGTTGCTCCTCTTTTTTGTCTGCCGCCTCCTGTTCTGCGACTGCTTGAGCTTTGCCTTCTGCGTATCGCTGGTCGCCGTACTCTGTAACCTCCCCACGAATCCACAAGGCACCAGCAGCAACAATTATAATAATTGCCAGTGGTCTCCAGTATTTAGCGAGAATTGACATCATCGCGCAGCCTCTTATTCGCCTTATTCATGCCGTGCATTTTTCCGAGAATGCCAACCAGCATAATTGAGTAGCTCACACCCTTAACCACGATTGGCGGTAGTGCCGCTTTCAGGTCATCCGGCATCATTACCCATACATGCATCATTGCATCAGGCCATAGCTGCAACAGCGAGCAGAACGAAATCCACGCGCCGAGCAGCCAGTTGCTTAGCTTTTTCATGCCACAGCTCCGCCAGCACCCTTGTATACCTGAATCAGCTTATCCAGCTTCTGCTCATGCTGACCATATCCAGCGCCCGGCAGTGAGGCCCAACGGGAGCGGCATTTATGGATAGCATCAGCAATGCGACCAGCCTCGATGTCGGCAGTAGCTTTGCATTCACGGATTAACTGCATTGCAATGGCGTCCTGTGATGCTGGTGAGAAGTCAGGCAGGCGCAACTGCTTTTTGTACGCGTCATAAAACTTAGCCAGAACCTGATAGCGTCCGGCGGCAGTGGATTTGATGCCCAGCTTAGGAAGGCTAATCAGCTTGCGCGGGTGATCGGAATAGTCGGTAAACAGTGAGCCGCCAACAATCACATCATAACCATGATTATTGGTTTTCTGTCGCCCGTTATCCGTGCCTTCGCTGTACGCCAGCATATCCAGAAACGCCTTCATGTTTTTGCTAATAGCCATACCAGTAAACCTCTTTTTCAGCTCTGCGTTTTGCTTTGTCGCCGGTTTTCTCGCCCCACACGATGAAATGCGCAACAGCACACGAGAAGCAGCGTAGATTGTGTTTCTTCAACAGCGTTGATTTTCGGAACGCGTCAATGCCAATATCGGTGGCAAGGCTCGTCAGCGCGTCGAACTGATTCTGTGTCGTCTCGGTGGTGATGTAAGGCGATATATCCACGGCATCGGTGATTTCAAACATCTCCATACCGCGTTGCGATAGTTTCATTCTGCCTCCTGTTCGAATAATAATTAATTCTATCACAATGGTGTTGACGTAGATTGAGTGATGGGGCATAGTATCTACATCAAATGATGAGTGAGGCGATGAAGATGAATCCACGTAATGTTACCTTTAGCAACGAATCCGTATTTAATTCTCGTGAGTACCATTTTGCAAAGCGCCGCAACGAGGTCAAGCGCCTGATGGCCTGTGGATATACGAAGAAGCGCGCACAACAATTAGCCAAGAAGAATGGGTATTAATCATGGTAATGGTCAAATTCAAAGAAAACGGACGCTGCGGAGTGTTCAACCTTGAGCAAATAAAAATCCGCCCGTGCGGGAAAGTGGTTGCGCCATTTGGTCTTGTGCAGATGCGCGAGTGTGAAATTGTTGAGTATGTTAAGTGAGGTTGATGATGGAAATGAATGTAAAGCGCATTTTATTTAAAGAAGGGAAGTTTACCTGCACAACCCCATGCGGCGACACAAGCGCATGGACTGTATCTCGATGGATTTCATGGATTGATTGCCACGGGCAATGGCTTATGTGAGGTTGGTGATGAAAGAATTTAAAGGCACGCGCGGAAAATGGGAAATTGTTGTTGGTGATGATAACGCACCAGATGTTATCTCGGATATTGGTGTAGAGGTTGCATTCACCCCAACATATAACGGCGATAAAACCGAGCAATGGCATAACGCAAAATTAATCGCATCATCGCCAGAGCTACTATCAGCAATCCAGCAACTACTGGAAATCTACGACGACAACTCCGGCAAAGTCTGGACAACATCAAGCAAGCGTCGCGCTCTTGATAATGCGCGTGCGGCGGTTAACAAAGCATTAGGAGAAACAAAATGACATCAGGAGAGGCATTTCAGAAGTGGTTTCAGCTATTTAATGCTGAACTCGATAAATTAGGGATGAACAAGATTGATGTGCAAAGTGCTGCTACTGCATGGAATGCCGCTAACTCATGGCGCGACGGTGACTTATTTGATACCGAGGATGAAAAATGAAACTTATCGACCTGTTAGTTCAAGAATTGCCTAAGCGTGGTGGTTGGCCTAATGGTGCTGAATATTGCCATTTAACACAATACGATCGCCACTGCTTAACCATTGTTTTTTCTCACAAGCAAGTTGGCACAGGAAATAATTCAACAACATCAAGTGAAGAGATGGTTTTTTCTGGTATTGGTCACCTTGGTGATACATTGTATGGATGCATAGTTACAGCTAAAGAATACGAATCAGCACTCGCCTTATCACAAAAGCCAGCATGGAACGGCGAAGGCGTCCCGCCTATTGGGTGTGAATGTGAATGCCATGTTGATGAGGGTGTAATTCATTGTATTGTTGTTGGTTATGATTTTGACGGAAAGGCTTTTGTGATGCGCAACGTACCCGCAAGAAAATACTTCTCCATTCAAGCTAACTCAGGGCGCGTAAAGCCACTACGCACTGAAGCGGAAAGGAAGCGAGAAGCAGCAGTGGAGAAGATAAAAGAATTGTTAATGTTTGATTATGGTGACGACCCGAGAATTAATGATGCCACATTCATTTACGACGCCATCGCAGCAGGCAAGATTCCAGGCGTGAAGCTGGAGGATTAACAAAATGAATGGTAGCAAATTAGATAAAATTGAAAAAATGCAGGTCATTCTGCGAAATATGAAATCAGATATTAAGCGGCAGAATAGGTTGAGTTCAATAAACAACATGGAACTGACTCCGAAGCAAGCGCAGAAGCGCAATGCGGAAGCAGCCTGGATAGCAATGGAACAGATCAAGCGTAGCCATGAATTGCACGCCCTGTCTGTTGAGTTGGGATTCGCGGAACGAAGGGATGATTATAGTGCCATAGAGCTAACTGACGGATGGCATCATTTTACTTACAAACCAAGAGAACCAGACTGAATCACAAGAAATCAGCAAGCAAAGCTACAAGCCCTCACTTAGAGGGCTTTTTGTTTGCCGACTGCCATGCCTCTCGCTGCTTATCAAGCCTTTCCTGCGACGATTCAAGAATGACTGGCTTGCCATCCATTAACAGTGTGGGGATTTGAGCGCAGTGACAATTGTATCTGTTGCCGTTCTCGCTATAGAATGTGTCAATCTCTTCTGGCGTGTAAAACCGTCCGTGCCGAGCTGCGTGAGTAAACCTCGTTCGACCAGGTAATAATGCCGACTGCCACAGCATCACCGTCTCAATTCCTAATTCTTCGCGCGCCTCAATGACCTCTTGCCTGTTAGCCTGCCTGAGAGTTCCGGTTATTTCCGTCTGCGCCAGCTGCTTGGCGTAGCTGTGGGATACATCCACACGCTTGACGATATCAGCCTCAACATCACGAGGATTGGCACCACGGGCAATGCCTTCCATGATGACGGATGCCAGTTGCTGACGGGAATAATCACTCAACCCACGCCAGTCTGAGTATCCGGCTGTGTGCGCCAACCGCAGCCTATTCAGGTAAGGTTCACTGTATAGTATCGCGGCAATCGGCCTCTGCTCAGCATAAACCGGAGACAGACTTGATAGCTCTGAGTTTGCCTTCTGCGTGCCAGCCTGATACGCATCGCCAATGAACACATTAGCCCACATCCTGCCGTGACCGAAATCATCACCTTCAAGCAGAATCTCGTCAATCAACGCCTGCAACTCATCCATGAAAGTAGCAGCCCGCGCACTGCTGAAATCGTAGAAATACAGGCCGCTTGATTCTGCGTTAGTTTGACTATTCGGAATGGTGCGAAACAACTCAAGCGCACGAGTCCTGAGTTGTTTGTATTTGCGCGTTATCACCTTATCCATCTTCGACAGGCGATTCGCAGCGCCTAACGGGGTCGGTCAGGCTCTGCGATATGCGCGGTTGTGGCAGCCTTGCGTTAAACCGGAGTATCTTCATTTTCGTCTTCCGGTGGTGTGTCTTCCATATACCCATCAGGCATTTCTATAGGCTCAAGGCCAAGAAATCCTCTGATTTCATCATCTGTAAGGATTTGACCAACACCAGCATTTGCCGCACTTTGTGCAGCCTGAGCGAGTTTAACAATCAACTCAGCTTTGTCGTTCTGCGTTGGTTCAAGCAGGTCATTCCACTTGCAATAATATCCAGTATCTGGGGCTTTATCCACAATACCAAACGTGATTAAACGCTCAACGAAAGAACCAACCAGATAATCAAGCCAGCCATCACGTCGTTGCATAGCCATCATTGCCAGTGACTGTTCATCATTGGCTGACGCAAGCACGCCGCTGCGGCTGCCCAAGCAATGAGTTGAGCGGAATATTCACTGAAGCAGCAAACTGGCTGGCAGCAACATACATAAACGGCTCGGGGTCGCTCATTGATGTCGAAAGAACGCTAACATCACTGCCAAAGCTGAACATTGCCGCATCAATACCTGAGTTGAGCATTTCAATGTTTTCGTTCAACAGGTCCGCCAAATCATCCACTGGAACTTGCATCTGCTGTGCCAGTGATTGCGCTGAAACATTATCTTTATTGAATGAAACATTCAGTTGACGAGATGAGTTTTTAAGTAACCCCTCGGCAGAGCTACCGGAAACCTTAGCGCAATCTATTAGTGAGTTAAAACCAGCGCGAAGCAAAGGAACGCCACTAAACATACTGCCGTCAAAGCTACCCTCTGCCAGAATGATGATACGGTCAGGGTGAATCTGCACGGAACGCTCAGGCTTGCCGTCACTGTCAAAATCTTCAACGGCACTTTCCTGATATTCGTACATCTCAGGCATACCATAGTCTTCGCTGGCTTCATTGTTATTCCACGCGCTGACGCGGAGTTGTTCTTCCCACACCGGAATGAATCGAACAATAGATTTATCTTTAATGCGGCGGGTTTTGGTGGTATCTACGGGTTCACTCCATTTCTTACCATCACGGATTTGCAGTATCAGCGCAGAGTATCGGTTAATAAGATTCCGCTTATCTGCATCCCTGATGAATGGGAGTGCCTTCTTTAGAATGTCATTGACGCTCTTTTCCCACGGGGAAGTGGCTTCATCATCAGCGTCATTCTCAAGCACCGTAGGCATGCCATGCCACGACTTATTGAGGACGATATTTACTGCGGCGTTTGCCAGCGGGTAACGTTCATAAGCAAACCGGAAATCCTCAGCGTTAATTTCCTGCTTGTACCCACACTCCGTCCAGAGTCGATCGTGCTTCTGGTCCAGATTCTTCCCGCCAGCACAAAGCCGCTGTTGTTGAATCGCCCGGTTATTGTTCGCCACGCGGTCGCGTATATAAGCGTTTAGTGCATCAAGTTTTGACATATGTCACCAATAAAAAAATCCCTCAAGATGGAGGGATTATAGCATGACTACTTGCCGCAAAAGTCACCCAAAGAATGGCTTGTTTGGTATTGGCGCATCAACCTTAATTATGTATTTCCTGTAATCATCATCACCATTCTCTTTGCGTGAAAGGTTTCCTTTCGCATTTGTTTCAAACATGCCAACAGGCAGATATTCACGAGAGAAGACGTTGTGCCATTTGCCATATTTTGTTAATTGACCATCCGAGTAGTGCGTTGGCCCGCATGCTGAGCACAACCTCATCCCGCGACGCTCTGGAGCGTAAGACCAGTCAAAGAAGTCTTCAAATATACCAACAAAACCCTGAGATGACAGAGCTGTGTTCTCTACGCATCCGCAATTATCACACTGGAATAAACTCATCACCACGCCCTTATTTGAAACACTGATACAAAAGAAACGGCACGACACCAGTTACCGCAGCGAAAAATGAACCAACCATAAAGTGAATCCATCTCGGTTCATTCACTCCGGCAGCCATAGTCCACCAGAACATAAAGTTAAGTGGAATCCAGAACGACCAGAATAGTGCCATCACTCCACCTTTTCGAATTTGTCAAAAATAACAGAATATCCACTGCCGCCTTTTGAGTTGATGTATTGAACTTGCTTGTCGTAAGCAGCATCAAAGCCCTTTACGGCATCAGAGGCTGTTACAGTCCCGCAGAAGTTACCAACATTGCGCCCGGATGCTGGTTCCTCAATGTGACCGCGATAAAAGTAATGTTCATCACCCAATCTCCTCACCATTAATCCAGCAGTGCAGAACTTCGATTAGTTGCGCGGCTTGCCGCTTATCAATAATAATAGTGTCATGCCCCTGAGTGAGCATTGGGTCAGAATTGAAATCAACCGCTATTGTGCACATTGGGGTTTTAGTTTCATCTTCAATAACAATCATCACATCACCCTCCCAAAATCAATTAACCATATAGTAAATATCATCACGAGCAAACTCATCGGCATCTTCCTGACATTCAATTGCAACATCTTCATCGTAATATGATGCCAACTGCCGCGCCATGGCTCTGCGCTTTTTCTTGCTATTACGCATATCTCTGAATACGCACAGTTCTTTATCATATGCCCGGACCATTCTTTTCATTATGCTTTTCATGTTTTCACCCTCTCAAAAAATCATTCTTGCAGCAGATACCTTTGTAACCGCGCTTCTCTTGCAGGTTAACGAAGACATCATCAATAACGCGCAGCAGGAAATCCTCGTCAATATCATACCGACGGCAAATAACCTCATCGGGCACTCCTGCCCGTGCCAGTGAATAAACCTGCTCTTTTTCCTCCTGTGTGAATCCTGCATAGCTGCGCATAGCGATATCTCCGGTAAGCCTGATGTAGATATACTATGCGCTAGGTGTAGATTGGTCAAGTGTGGTGATGCAGATTTATCAACAATAATAAATGTTGACGTAGATATGGTGGTGGTGTAGATTGGACTCAGTTGGAAATGCTTATGCGAGGTGATGGGATGTTTGAAGCATACAAATCAAAAATGACTGGCAGCACATATCTCTTTGCACCAGCTAATGGGCTGATTTTTGTTCATCGTGATAAAGATAACATTGAAGCCACGAGAATGACAAAAGACGACATAGATATGTATGTCAGAAATGGAGTTATGGAAGAAGCGGAGTGTCCAGCATGAGCCATACAAGACCAAGGGTTGACAAAAAAGCAAGAGAAGAGGCAATAGAGTACTTTAAAAGCCACCATGGAAATCACTCACACGAGGTGATTGTTGGTATAGATGTAGAGAAGATGAAAGAAACCGCAAAACACTACAAAGGAAGGGTTAATCTTGCGGATTATGGAATAGCGGAATAAGCATAAGCCCTCGAATGAGGGCTTTATTTTTATCGTCGGCGACGGATTAGCATTCCGCTACCGCGCTGAACGATATGGTCATTGAGTGCGTAACGAACCGCATCCCAGTAGTGGTTGAATGCATCAACAATATCAGTCAGCACGTTCCCAGTCAGCTTGTCAACTTTGTAGCTGTACATTGCCGCTTCATTCTGCATTTCCTTGCATCGCTCGTGGATGATGATGCTGTCGCAGCCGCGAAGCCACGTTACTCCATCCTCGACACTACCGGGCCATTTTGTGCATGGATGAATATCAAAACCAGAACGCTTGATGTGGCTGATGGTTTCCGGTCGAGCGCAGTCGGCATACCATCGTGCACGCTTAGCCATCGGGAATGATTGCTCCATCGCAGCTGGTGTATCGGTAATCTCAAGGCCAACCTTACCATATTCGCGATTAATATAAATGTTGCGCCGTCCACCTGGTAATTCTTCAATGTAAACCTCGACCATTGCGGTAGGATCGGTGGAAAACCCGAAGTCCATCCCGAAGTATGGTCCGTGCCAATCAGGCTTGACCTCGAAGTTATCAATGCGCCACTTGCCGCCAAATACCTGTTCGTCATTCCTCTTGTTAAAGCGACCACCCCAAACCCATTGATAGCGGTCGAAGTCGGTCTCCTTCATGCGTTGCATTTGGCTTGGCAGTGGTGTATCCCAAAACCACGGATTATCTGAATAGTTACATTCAATAATCAGGTTTTCTTCGTCCTCGTAAATACCTCCGTTGGAACGCAGTTTGCTATAAAACGGCTCAACCCACGTCTTCCATGTAGGGTCGTGCTCCTTATTTGGGTTAAATGTCACCCATATCTCAGAGCCTTCTGCGCGAACAGTTGGAGTGAGGATTTCCCAGCTTGTCTGGCTAACGTTTTCAGCCTCCTCAACCCAGGCAACTGTAATGCCAGCAAAGCCTTTGACGGTAGTCTGGTTGCGGTACAGGCCTTTAAAGCGGAACTTTGCTTTCGTTACCTTGTGTGTTATTTCGTTGTTGATGACGCGAAACTCTTTTGTCTCGCCCTTCCTGTCAATCTCGTCTTTCAGCTCCTGATATGAACTATCCTCAATAGACTGCTGAATCTCACGAAAACAAGCTATCCTGTCAGGCTTAAAGCGTGCACGCTCCGTAAGTATTGTTGTTACTGTCCTTGTTTTTCCGCTGTTGTGTGTAACCGTGCCATCAGCAAGCAGGAAAAGATGATCGCCATCAATAGTGAACCCAGCGTATTCACCATGCCCGACATAAGACAATGACACCTCAGTCATCTTTCCACGGGTTGACTTGGTTTTCTCTGCTATCTTCCTTTTTACTCGGCATGGGATTGTATGAAGGTCGCCACTAACGAACACCTCCCACACATCCTTTTCGTATATTCTTTTCTCGCCTTTATACTCAAAGGTGACATCGGTCTTTTTGATTATGCTTGACTTGAAGCCAAGTGATCTTGCCACATCCATCAAAGAGAAGGCTATATCTTTATTTATTGATGTAAAACAATAGCTTTTCTTTTCTTTGTGGTAATGCGAATCAGTATCCAATAGCCCAGCCAGAATCTGAAGTCTTACCTCTCTGCTGTTTTTGATATAGCAGTCAGGTATGTGTTTATTATTAATCACCCCAAGCTGCTGCATTTTAGTTAGTAACGGGTTGGTGTTCTTCCCCATGCCAGCAGCTCGACCATTAGTTATCGCATAGACAGGGCATCTATCATCGTCGCGAACCTTTACCTGCATCCCGTATTGGCTTGCCACGTTGTGAATGCAGTCAACTATCTCTGGATCAGGCGTGCACACTTCAACACCACGAGATGAACCATCACCTAACCATAAACCAAGAAAGTACGGGTCAACTGGGACGATTTGGTCATTAAAATCCCATCCTGTTCGCCACCCTTTAAAGACATGGCGGAACTTTTTGGAGGTTGCGCGCGACAAATATTCTGAAACACCAATATTCAGTATTTCAGGTTCATTCGGGTAATAACGATAAATTCTTTTACCATCCGGTGTTTTTGTCTCGTCACTGATAGCAGATGGAATCTTTCGTAATGACAGTATGTGACTTGAGTTGACAGTGTAGTCATCAGCATATTTTTGATGAACCGTATACATGTCATCAAACCCACGACAGATGTTTAAAACATTTCGTGGTTTACTGTCTGGACCCATAACCTTATCGCCAACAACGATATCCTCTACGCGTTTTAGGCTACCATCAAACATCCTCACCATCGTGCCGATGGCTAAGCATCCGCGCCCGCCAAACACAATCTTATTTCGCTTGGGGTAAAGTAGCTTTTCCAGCTTTTCTGGTATCAGGTGATCAACGTCAATATCAGAGTCGCTAACGTCATCAACTCCGCTTTGCGTCATTTTTAGTTTGCGAACAATCTGCTTATCTGTATTAACAACACCGAACACCGCAGATTCAGGCGCATCAATCACGCCATCGCCAATAATCTCTTCGAGTTTTTCAATTGCTGGTGCTGACAGTCTTTTGCGTGCCATATATGGTTCCTCATCAGGGCATCATTGAAGTGAATGCGGCAGGCGGTGATGAGTCGCTTTTCGGGTGCCCCCTATCCGCATTGATTATTATAAATCAGTTACTGTTGCTGCTCCAGTAACTTCTCCAGTCGCTCAAGTCGCGCGGCGAGTTCGGTGATTTCCTGAATGTCAAGACCAGACTTGATAATGTCAGCCATCATTTTGCCAATATCAGCAGGAACAACGCCAGTGGAGACGCCCTTGATGATTGCATCCATTTTTTGCACTGGAGTTCCGTCAGCCGGGAAATCAAATTCCACAGGAGGAGATACAGGCTTTGGAATTGGATTGAGCCGCAGGAATATTTCCCGCAACATACCGGTAGCCTGAGCATCTTCACATGTCATTGCTCTATTGATGTAGTACGTGACGAATTCAATCTCATTCATCGGCGTATTTGCAGCACGCAATGCCTCAAGTAGCACGGTGCGATAGCTCTTTCCTCTAGGAGGTGGTTGATTTGTAGAGGAAAACTTGTGTTTTGGATTTGGATTAGCCATGTCTTTTGTGTTCTTTGAGTAACTCACATACGTTAATTTTAACACATAGACGTAGATAAAAAAGAACCCGCACAAGGCGGGTTAAAGGTTGGGTGATGATATGAGGAAAGCAATGGTAGTTATGCGCTTATTGTACACCATCATTATCACGCTTGCCAGCGTAGCACCATGCATTTTCTGTTCGCGTCTGCACGTGAGCGATTTCAAGCGCATCAGGGAATGTTTTGGCGACCTTTGCGATAAAGTCATCCAACTGGTGTTGCTTTTGCGAGATTCCAGACCTTTTGTTTAGTTGTTTGCATTAGCAAAAGCCCTCGTAGAGCGCATGCACTTAATGTCGTGCACGCCGTTATCAGGAACAACCTCAATGTAATTACCTATCTGTACCATCATGTAGTGACACGTCTTCATACTGTTCCAGTATCGTTCCCACATGTTTTGCATTGCGTCACTGATATCGTTAAACATAATGCGCCACTCCTGCAATAGCTGCTACCAGTGCCAGTGCATAAACAGCAAGGAAAATTTTAGCGCCAGTGGTGTATCGGCGTCGTTGGTGGTTGGTCATCATTATTCCCCCACTAAAGCGTGCGCCACATAGAGCGCACTGATAATTAATATGAACGGGTAGTTATTCACTTTTCAGGCACTCTACGCAAGTGCCATTGATGAAGTGGTGATTGTGCTTGCTTAGGCTTTCGAATTGCTTGTTGGTGGTGTCATTCTCAGCCTCAACAAGCATGTCATTAATAATCTTCCTTGACTCATCAACCAGTCTGTTAAATCCAGCATCATTCATAACAGGAACAGGAACAAACCTTATACCTGCAGATGCAAGCGCATTAGCCATCTCAAGTGACTGCCTTAATTCAACTGGCGATGCTTTTTTCATAATTCGGCTCCACCTTGCTCTTCCAGAAAAATACGCATAGCCTCAAGCATCTTTTCGGTGTCATACGGTGACAACTTTTCGCGTAGGATGTGTTCGATGCTGTTAATTAATTTGCGTATTGCTTTGCGTTCAGTTTCAGCCAGGAGAGCGTCGGTGGCTGGGGTTTTTACCAAGCTAAGCCCATCAACAAATCCACCGCGCTCTCCAAGAAGTTCTGACTCATAATCAGCATCAAACGCTGCGTCTTCACAGAACTTTTTCAGCCCCGCATTCTTCGCTGCCAGCGCCGCGTATTTTGCTTCGAGTGCTGCATAGTCCTTGTATTTAACGAACTCGCCAAGCCTCTGCTCTTCTCCATGGTTAAAGCCAAGAATCTCTTTTTCGTCCATAACCAATGTGTATATCTTCACTTCACTCATACCCTCACCCCCATAATTTCTTCGTAATAGCCATCTTCTTCAAACTCAATCTTTGCGATTTTGAGCGCATCCTCATCTGTGATGTCAATCGCTTTTGAATTTGCACTTCGAAAGCACAATGCAGCTGGACAGGATTAACCACTTATTCCACCAGCGCACTCGCCTGATTGTCCTGCTCGCATACATTTTGTTCTGAACAAACCAGAACTCATATGTTTTACTTTTGCCATATCATCACCATTTAAAATAAGCCACCTGAATCGATGTCAGAATACGATAATCAGTTCATCCATTACTCTTCGCTTGCCTTCACCATTAAACACGCGCACAACTCGATTCACGCGGATAGATTCCATTGCATTGCGTGCCTGCTTGCTCATAAAGTTCTGCGCGCCAACGTGACCGAGTTCTTGTTCCAGCTTCTCTCGTCGATAGATAGTCTTTGCCATTTGTTACTCCTTATACCCTGATTTAGAAACTGCCACTGCAATGATAGTGAATGCCACGATAACCAGACTGGCGATAAGTTCGAATGATGCGCCTGTCATTTCTTCACCAACACCCATTTAACGCCATGTGCGTCTTTTTCACTTGAAATAACCCCAATTACCTCATTTCCCCGGTCTCCGGTCAGAAATACGATACCGAGTTCAGGTAAGTAATCGTGGCAATCATATTCTTTACCAACGGTCACATAACGGCATGACTCTTCTACCTCGATGGCTTTCACTTTTATCATTTCTTTGAAACCTTATATTCATCTTCGGTCATCGCATATGCCTCGCAAATCATGTTTGCTGCATCAATGATTGCATTTGAGCGCATGTCAGCAGGCAGGGTTGGAACCTGTTGTGACAATGCCATGCATATATCGCTGAATAACTTCATCTGGTCAATGCTGTACGTGCTTTCTTTGTTCATCTCTTCACCCTCTTTTGTTTAGATGAGTTCAATCTACATCAACGATGATTCTACGTCAACAGGAATGCGTTAAAAACGTGCTCGTGGGGTAAATTTTTGCCCGTGGGGCAGGTCGTGGGGCAGGTGGTATGCCCCACGGGAAACCCTTGTGCCATGCGGTTTTTAACATGTTTGGGTAAGTGGGGCAGATTTCATACCCATCCCCTTATAAATATATTCAAATAATCCATTTGTTAATATTATGTTAATTACTATCTATAATATGAATAATAATATTACCCATTAACCCAAATAATAATAATTATATTATATTACATATACTTAGAGTAAAACTTCGTGGGGCAGGTTGGTTGCCCCACGTTAACCCAAATTACCCCTTTTGACGCTTTTTGTTGTGTTGCAATGCTGGGGAGTAGGTGGTAGTATTTTGTGGAAATACTTGATTGGGGAGCGGAAATGAGCAATCACGGTGTATTATTAAAGCGCAAATTAAACAAACATGGTCGTGGTGCTGGGTGGGTTGCATCATCAAAGTCAACCACTGGATACTACGGTGTTGATTACCACAAGGCATCGAAAAAATTCAGAGCGAGAGTGATGGTACTCAAGAAAAGATATGAGCTTGGTATGTTTGAAACTGCAGAGGAAGCAAACGCTGCAGTTTTGAGAGCCAAGGAATGGTTATCAGAGAATCCTCATGAGAAATTTGAAACAGAGTACAAGGTCTAAATGATTACAGCTCAAGACATCTTCAACGAAGCAAGGGAGTTAAAAGTATCTCCGGCTCGCGTTGCCTTCCATCATGGCATGATACCAAGCTCAAATATGTGGCTTGACATCAAGGAAGGAAAGGAACGTGATGTAACGTACTCAGAAACAGAACTCACCAGTGAGCACCGGACTGATTTGCTGTCTCGTTATGCAATCGCTGCAGCTCGTGCCGTTCAGTTCCCAATAAATACATCGTTCATGCATTTACTTGGGAACTGAACGGCACGAGCTGCAGCGATTGCATAACGAGACAGCAAATCAGTCCGGTGCTCACTGGTGAGTTCTGTTTCTGAGTACGTTACATCACGTTCCTTTCCTTCCTTGATGTCAAGCCACATATTTGAGCTTGGTATCATGCCATGATGGAAGCAACGCGAGCCGGAGATACTTTTAACTCCCTTGCTTCGTTGAAGATGTCTTGAGCTGTAATCATTTAGACCTTGTACTCTGTTTCAAATTTCTCA
>CYGL01000146.1_pt1 | contig 37646 bp, 55 predicted proteins | sample 485531 | NCBI WGS metagenome assembly CYGL01 (sample SAMEA3497897, study PRJEB9818) | human gut metagenome | reverse complement strand
TTATTATCTTCTTTAGGTTGTTCTGGAGTTGTTCCTCCAGGTGTAGTTTCAGTAGTACCCCCTTCAGAAGTAGTTTCCTCTGGAGGAGTTGTCCCTGTTGTAGAGCTTGTATATTTAGTTAATTCTATAGATTCTTCTTTAAGAGTCATTCCGGCTTTTATAAATTTGTCAATTAAGTTAGGGGTTCCATTAGTTCCATCACAAATCTACCATTTATCAGGTATTTTATCAGCATTATTAAACATTACAATAGAACCTTTAGGTAAAGCATTCTTATTAATTAAAGCCAAATTAGTATCACCTGCATCATCAACAGCTTTCTTTATTTTTTCATTAACTATTTCCATAGTTGGAAACTAATTATTTGCTATTGTATCCGGTTTAGTTTCAGTAAAACTAGGTAATTGTCCAGAAAACTAAGCTCCACTTAATGAAATTCCTGTAACCTTAACATCATCACTATAAAATCCAAATTTATTACTAGTATCATCAGATATTCCAAACTTAGATTCCTTATAAGTACCCATAATAGTGTGATAAACATATTTATTATTTTCTAGAATCCCATTTACGTAATAGTCTAAAAATCCCTCTCCCTAAACTAAATTGGGGAACTCTTGCCTAATATATTTTAAACTAACTACTAGCTATAATATCATTACTTGCCTCCTAATCAAGTGACGATACAACTATATACTTATCATGGACTTCAACAATTTTACATTCTAAAGGTTTATTAGAATGCTTCTAACTAGTAGTTACATCTACAAAATATTCAGTACTTGGTACATATGTTACTGCACCGGCTTCTTCTTTTTGAGTTACTAATTGAGCAGACACTACATGTTTACTTTCAATATTGTTAGAATTTTCTAATTTTAATATTTCACCAACGGCTTCTGAACCATAGTATACAATACTATCGTCATCTAATACTACTTTTAAAATGAAGCCTTTTGGTAAATCCTTATTTAAATAGAACCAAGTTTGATTTATAACATCTGTTTCAGTTTTTGTCCCTGCTTCAGTTTTAACCTCTGTTTCCTATTTAACTTCTTTAATCTCCTCCTTAATTAAATACACATTATATGTTGTATTTATTTCAGCCTCAATAAAATCATTTACATTTAAAGTATTTGGATATTTTAAATTGAATTGGTAATTGTAAGTTGAATTATCAGAGCTTACTTGCTAAGTGCTTGTAACAATATTGTATTCACCTATGATAGTGTATTCTATATACTCTTTTTGATTTTTAGGTAACTCTGATTCTATATTTCTCCAATTAATACTATCTATATCTAAACTAGATTTACCTTGCTTATAGGATAAAGAAAAGCCTGATGAATTATATATATAATTAGAGGATTGGATAGTGTCAGATAACAAAGGCATACTACATATAATCTAACTATTTTTTAACTATAAATACTATGTTTTTCCTATAGTAAAACTTAGCTAATTAGAATTTATAGTGTCGTTTTTAATAGTTAAATTACTAATAGTTAAATCATCAAATTTACCTGAAGTAGGTAAAGCTGATGCCACCTAATATTCTGAAACTACTTTGTTTTGAATTAAATATAATTTATTGGCTTCAACTACATAAGCTAAGCCAGTTACGAGATTTGCTTTATTTAAGGCATCTATATTTTCATATATTAAGCCTAAATTAGTTAAAGCTTGCTATTTCTATTCAGGAGTTGTTTCCTATTCTGTTAAAAATGACACATAAGTAGTATCAGTATCATTTAATTTAGTTTTAGTACCTTCTACATTTATCCAAATAGAGCTATCTTCTGTAACTAAATATATTCCATTTGCTTTAATTTCATCAGAAGTGCCTACAGTGAATATATAATCTTTAGCTTCTGAATTTATTTTTCCGTTTTTAACTAAATCTATAAATTTATTTCCCCCACTATAATTTAATTTCTCCATTACTTCTTAGTAATAGTGGGGAGGAAGAGGAACCTGCCTCCTAATAATTTTTACCAAAAAGTTGTGCCATTATTTAATATTTAAGAATTTGTCTTCTATTTCTATGAGAATAACTAACATGTACCCAAGAATAATTATACTCATTAATTAACTAATCAAAAAGGAAGCTTTAAACTATTTAATAAGTTCAAACAATTGTTTAATTACTTTCTTTAGAATTTAGATTTAGTATGAATATCTGCAGCCTGTCCGAGTGTGTGCTAGCTGGTTCTGACACCTCCAACTGCTTTATTTAATTCAGGACATCTATATCCACTTGACACAATAATTGGCTATCCATAAGCTTCTCTCAATGGATCTAAAATATTATCTATTAACTAATTAAGACAATTTTCTACTTCTTTAGTAGGTTTATTGTCAATTTTTCTTTTATTTGCAGTTTCACTCTTAGTTAACTCTGCAATACTAAAATATTTTCCCATAGCATTTGTATATTTATTACTTTATGGTCTATATATATTTAATAGAAATATTGTCACAAAACAAAGATAGAGGAACTCCTCAAAAATTAAGAAATTCCTCTATTACTACTTTTTAATTATTTAATTAGCTATACCATATATGGATTTATTAACTATTCTGTAATATCCCCACTTAGAATAGCAGCATCTTCTGATTCTGGATTTATATTTAATAACTTACACAGATATATCTCTAGATGATTCTTTTCATGTGCTAATGTATTTGTCAGCTTTCATAGATAGAATCTGATTCTCCTACAAATATAATACTGTGATTAGTTTTGTCTACAATTATAAATAAATCCAGAATTAATATAATTAGTCAGTCTATTTGTTAATTTATCATAAATTTTATTAGGTAAATTATATTTACTAGCTATACAGTCTAAATATTCCAAATCGCGTTTATGTTGTATTACATAAATATCAACTGACCAATTATATTTTTCTAAACAAGCTTTGTAATGTATCATATAAACTCTTCCCAATCTACCATTGTTCAATTAGCTACCATAGTTGCATACCATCTTCTCATAGTAGTACCGTCACCTGCATCTTCATCATCTATTGTGTCTTTAATGTAAAGAGCAAAGTGTTTTTCATCGGTTATACTACTGCCATAGTAATCTGCTTTACACATATTAGCTACGAATACATAGTCACAACCTACATTCTTTTCTAATTGAACATTGTATTGTTCTAAAGTCTTATCTACATATTCTTTAGATACTGGTTCAAGTTTTTGACCTCCTTTTTCCATCAGAGATACTGCATAATTACATAGAGCTTTATTGAAATGCCATCCATAATTACGTAAATACTACTTCATATATTTAGGCATATCATCATAAGTATCTAAAGCTTGTCTCATAATTAGAAATATCTATTATAGTCAGGGTCACGATACTCTTCTCTAGGGTATCTACGTCTTCCATACTTCTCATTGTAATCTTTAGACTACATCTCTTCAATACAGCGCATTACTTTTCCGCCATAATTGATCATTTTCTCTACATACTCAGAAAGATTGTCTAACTTTGTATCTTGTACTTCAATTATTGTTGCCATGATTTCATAAATTCTTTAAACATTTCTTTCAGAGAATTAACTTCCTCTCTTAAAGCTTTATTCTCTGCTTCCTATCTTTGTCTTTCCTAGATTTCAGGATTCAATTGCATAAGTATTTCATCACATCCTTTAATAATGTCTTTATGTAACTAAATGCTATTAACTATATCTGTACTTCGCTATTTCATAGAATTAATTTCACTACTCATAGCTTCTTTATTACAAGATATAACTATATTATTACCAAAATCTGCTATCTCACTATTTGCTGGCAATTTCTAGAAATTAGTCATAGTTCCATTTACGTCAGCAGTAATATCTAAAATCATCTCCGGATTATACATCCCAGTATTACCATACTTAGGAACAGGAGGTGTTATGTTAGACACCTTACCTAATTCCAACGATGGTACATTATCTTTATGTAATATAAATAGTTGATTACCGTTACGTAAATTAGAAAATGCCATAATATTAAGATAATAATTGTAATGTATTATTTTCGTAATAAGCTAAATATATACCAGCCTAATTTAAAGTTGCAGAGGTAACAGCTGCTCCACCTAATGTAGTTAAATCCTAATCTTTTCCATTTGTACTAAATACAATAGGAACTGCTGTAGTAGGAGCTGTAAATCCAGGCAATTTAAATAAAATTAATCCTGAATAAGCTTTATTTAAGAAACTATGTGGAGTAAAGGTAAATGTTACATTAGTAGTTCCAACATTTACTGAATTAGCTTCTAATCTAGGAATACCATTTCTATTTGCGTAAACATAAGGATTAAGTAATATCATAGATACCTCCTTTCTTATGCCCAAAAACCTGTATTAGCTCCATACAAATTATATGCTAAAGAAGTAGGAACTGCAGTAGCACAAGAATATGGCAAAGTTACTGTATTTGGAAGTTTACACTAAATACTAGCTATCTCTTGAGTCAAATTACTTACAGCAGCATTAATAGGAGTTGTTGCAGCATTTAACATCTGAGCAAATAATGCGCTTTGTTGAGAGTTATTAATAGCTGTAGCCTACTCACTATTCTTTTCACGTAAAGACTAAATCTTATCCTGTAAAGCCGTAGTATTAAGAGCATCTAACCTAGCTAAAATAGCGTTAGTATTAATAGTAGATGTATCTTTAATTGTATTCTATAAAGAGCAAGTCTATTGCTGAGTAGCATAATTAGTGTCTCGAAATCCATTCTGAATTACATTATTTACACCATTTAACTAACTAGTTAACTAATAAGTCTGATTCTAGTTGTTAATCTGATTCTCATAACCCATTTTAAGAATTTCTTTCTGAGTAGAGCAGCAACAGTTATTAAGAGCCTGGATAATACCACTATCTCCACTATTTACTGCATTAATTATTCTTTCAGAAGAGAATCCTACCTAGCTACCTACATTAGCTATACTAGATTGTACACTCTGAATTGCACTCTAAATAGCATTAGCATCACAACTTAATCTAGTAGATAAATCTTGCAGTGCCTAACTATTACCCTTAATAGCCTACATAACTAAATCTGAATTGTGATTATCTTGCATCTAATCCTAGAGAGTTTGAAGCTGTCTTTGTACTGCAGGATCTCCACCTTGGTCTCCATAACCATTATTCATCCAACGCATGATGTACATCCATACGAGATACATAAAAGGGTTATTCCACATACCTCCTCCAAAACCTCCATTCATCATTGCCATAGTAGCAAGATTATCGTTGTTTCCTGTTAAGTTATCAGGAACAACAAAAGTTTTTGTTTCGCTCATTGCTTTAAAATTTAAAATACTTAATAATTATCTGTTTATGTTCTAGAACTAAACAACTATATATTTTAAATTCTTAAATTTTGGACATTACTAAAAATAAAAAGAGGAGATATAGTTAATGGCATTATCAATTGATAATAACCTCTAACTACGTCTCCTCGAGCATCATAACATTACTTATTATTTGAATAAGTATCTAAATAAAAGTCAAGATCAGATTTCATCCAAGACAATTCCTTAAACCCATCCTATTTATATCCTTTTGGAATCCATCCGTTCTTAACATAATTGTCAAAAGTAGCACGACTAACACCTAAATAATCACATGCTTGTATTTTGCTCATTCTCTAATCCTTATCTGTCATGTTCTAGATAAAGTGGAGAATTTTGCACTACTCTTCATATGATACATTAGAATTGCCTGCATCAATATCATCTATAATCTAATTTAGTAACCTTTTTATAAGCTATAACATATCCTATAATAAATATACCAGTTATTATTAAATAAGTACAGAGTAATTGCTTATCTGTACATGGGATACCTATGTAAGTATCATAAGTTGCTATTAAATTACTTAGAAACACATAGTATATTGGGAGTCTATGTAATTCACAAAATTTAAATGCAAATGAAGCTAAATATATAAATATTAAAGATAATATAGATATTCCTCCAATTAGTCTTAAAATATCCCCATTTATATCATAATAGGATAAGATGGTATGTATAATATCTACTAAAGCTAATAAATAAGGTAGATATTTAAGAGAAATTATTAGCAACTTATAAGTTATTTTACTTACACTTTTTTCCCTTTCCCTTGCCGGTTTTGCCGCCTTCTGACAAACCAGATGGGGCTGAATTAGGCTTTTTTCTTCCCATATTACTTAGAAATTGTGTGGTTAGTGAGATAATCTTTAATTAATTGAGTTGCGGTCTGAGTATAATCAATCACTGCATCCAAATTCGCAGGAAGTTGACTGTAATATTAATATTAACCATACCGTCAGTTGGAACATTATAATTATAATAACCAACTTGATTATTCAACTCTCCATCTTTACTTACACTAAAATTAATAGAAGTGCTGCCATTAACTTCTTGAGTAGCTGAACCTGAAACAGTCCAACCATTAGAAGTCGTATCTTTAAGATTAAATGTTTGATTCTGTTTTGTTATTTCCATTACTTAATAAATAATTCATAAAAAGCTTCCATAAGGTCAGCAGCTTTTACTTTCTGACCATTAATCTCATACTCACCATCAGAATTTACGTCAAGAATATCACTATACTCGTCCTCTGTAAATGTGTCTTCAGGTGCATCTTTAATGTCTTCATTACCCTTTTGCATAAGATATTCCTGATATTCAGAGTTAGCTTTATTATTAAGTTCATTAAACTTAGTTTCCTCTTCAGGAGTACGTTCTGTCTTATTAGCTAAATCTCTCAATTCATCTGAAACAATTTGCTTACTAAACTCTTGAGTATCTTCATCGAACTGTTTCTTAATCTTATTATAAGACATTCTAATTCTCATAATCTTTACTTTCAACTCCTTAGGGAGTTCTTTGCCATTATTGGCTAATAAAATCTTTGTAATAAGATTCTGCTTTGTCAAAACATCATTTAAAGTCATAAATCATTTATTTTTATTAAACATATATAATTGTATATTATTTTGTAAAATTTCAAAAGTTAATTTATATTAATTAACCCATACACATAAAGTATATACTAGCAAAACCAGTATTAAAACTCGAATCGTCAGAAATCATAACTCTTATATTTGATGCCTAACCAAATCTTCTATGGGTAGTAATTGTTACATATACAGGAGTGCACCAATTAGTATCCATCATATGGTCTCCATTACCAAATATTAAAGTATTTCCTTTATTATAACCAGAAGGAAAGTTAATATTTAATATTGCTGAGCCTAACTATTCCCAAGTCATATTGGATATAAAATTATAATTACCACTAAGTTTATAATAACTATTATCAGTAGAACTACCTCCTATATATATCGAATATATAGCCCAATACTTTACAGGAACTCCTTGAGAATAACCTCCACCAGCTAATAATACTGCATCATTTGAGTTATGATCTCTATGTCTAAACCCCTTGGCAAATACATGCTATCTTACATTAGAAGCACCATCTATAAACTCAGAACCATTTACAAATAATTTATTACCACCTATATCAGTAGATGTTGTCCCTATAGTCACAGCACCACCACCATTACACAAAGTAACATTACCAGTATTTCGATAATTTAAATGCAAAGGACCATTAGTAATATTATTAATTTCATTAGTACGTCCTAATAAAATATCACTCATTCTAATAGAACTACTAGAATAAATCTATCTATCACAATAGAATGATTTATTTCCGTAGGTTCTAATCCATGTTGTATCAGACATATTGATACCTCCTCCATAGGATTCACTATACCATCCAGAGGCTCCTTGACTTCTGAACCAATTATTGGCATAAATAGTATTAACTGATGGTGTAGTTTGGGTATTAGCAGAAGTAGAAATTTTAATATTAGCCCAATAGTAGTTATTTATAAAATTAGTATAATTACTAGAATCTAACACAGTTCTCCAACTATACCAATTGTCAGAAACATCTCTAAGAGAACGCCAGTGTAAATTAGAATTACACCAACCTCCTGCTATCTCTACAGTTCCTTCCGCACCTCTACCAAATCCTATTACAGACGTATAACTTTCAGGGGCACCTGTATTATACTCTCTAGTATTATATGAGTATATATTACCATAATTCTATGTTCTTCCTGTCTGGCAATTCTAATTACCTAAACTTCTTAAATACTAAGCTGTATTTACATTAAAGTTACTAGGGTTATATACATAGTAAGAATGCCAACTATTTCCTCCCCATAACCAAGTTGGCTATCCTGACTAACCAGACCAATTAAAGGTAGCAACTCCACCATCGGCTCTTAATAATTGACTTGCATTTCCACCACTCTTTATAAATCCAGAGGCTACGATTGAGGCATATCCTTTAGCACCATTTCCAAAATGATAACCTGTAATTTTGGCAGTTTTAGTTCTATCATTTATAGGTAAATAGTTAAACCATATACCATCATTAAATCCAGCATTAACTACATTAAATTCATTTCCTGCCACTATTTTGTCTGTAATAGAAGCCCAACTATGAGTGTGAGAAGATGGAGTGAAGGAGCCTGGTTTGTTTGTCACATTATCCCAAGAAGGAGGGTTTTCTTCTGTATAAAATTTTTTCCAACCTCTATCTGTACCACCTTCCAATCTTCTATAAATAGGGGAACTCCAAAATGGGAAGGCTATAGTCTAAGAATAATATGCACTACCACTACCATGATTACATATAATATAGGAAGCCCATCCTGAGCGTCCCATATAAGAAGCCTCTGTTTGAAATGCAGTTATTTCAGAATTGCCTGTACCCGTATATCTTAAGGCTCTTGCGTTGTCTGCGTTACCACCATTAGCAGGTAAGCTTGAAGGAATATTTTTAGTTAGTGCTACTGTCCCGGAATCTAATGGGAATCTAATTTGATATGTAGTTGTATTATTCCCGGTATTATAGTTAGAATCCGTAACATAAGATAATACTGGAACATTATTCCAACCACTCCCCGCATTATATTCTCCAAAATCCCAAGAACCATTTGTAGTTTTTAATGACCATAAAGCATGATAACCAGATACAGAAGTCTCTCTTAATAAAGCTCCATTTCTTCCATTAACCCATGTCTAAGGAGAACCTCCCCTAATTATTTGTCCTATAGCTTTAATATTTCCTACTACCTCTAATTTCTGGGAAGGAGAATTAGTACCAATACCTACATTTAAATTAGTATCTATACATAATCCCTATCCAAAACCACTATTATTTGCTCCTAATTCTAATTTCTATCCTGTTCTGGCACCTAACCAATGAGTGTAAATATATCTACTGGCAGCACTATTAGAACCTATGTCGTAGGCATTATTAGCACTAAACTATATGTTAGCGACTCCTGATAAAGTGCCACTGACATCTGCAGTTCCATCGAAACTCTATCCCCATAATTTACGAGCAGTCTAAAGTTTTGTGGCTGAGCTAGAATTACCTACAAAAGTAAGATATGTAGTATTTATTATCTATATATTATTTGACGCAGAAGGTAGATTGACCCAAGAGTTTGCAGGTAGCATATTAAAATCCTCATTAGCTACAATAGAGAGTCCCATAGAACAATCCCAAAGACTATTTTCTATATACACATCAACTTTATAACTAGACAAGTCCTTAACGACATGTACACAATCATAAGCTGAGCTAGTTTTAAAAATCCATCTAGAATATACTGTAGGATTTTTATCAGTATTATTCCAGTGTCCTAAACTTACTTCATATCTACCAAAATAGACCCTATTACTATTATATACCAGATGAGAAAATAGTCAAAGATTAAATAAGAGGCACCCCAAGTAAGATACGAAATATCCCTAGAAAAAACTTTTGTATTATAAGGACCATTTCTATTATAACCTATATACTTTTTATAAGTAAAGTTATTATAATGGTAACCATCCACTGTATCCGCATTGGCAACATTTAAAGAACTTTCTAACTTATGTCCTCCCCCTCCCAATAATACATATGAATTGTTAGAGCCTGATTTTTCAAAACCTCCTAATGAATAAGCTCTATAATCTTGTCTTACACCAAAAGCTATAGTACCATCTCCAGATATATCTGTCTAACCTTTATCTTTATCTCTAACAGAAAGTCCCCAACCAGTATCAAATGAGTTATAGATAACACTAGTATCTGCAGAAATTATAATACCTCCTTCATCAGCACCATTACCATCGCCAAGTTTAGAGAACATACCTATACCATTAGATTGTAAATCAGGTAATCTTATACCTTTATAAGGGGAATTACCTTTTGAAGTTACCTAAGATATTCCTCTACTATTTTCCAAATCTATATAAGTAGTTCTTAAATGGGTAGCATATAATGTCTAACTACTAGTCTACCAAGATTAATTTATCATGTGATTTATAAACAGTCTCCAGTAGAGTCACTGGTATTATTATGAGCATTTCCTCCCCATATTAGAGGCCTAACCAAGTAGCGTCTGTAGCTGATAAATACTAATGTATTGTCAAATCACTTTTTAATCCTGCAACATCAGAAATATCTAAAACTCTATATTGACCTTCATTCTACCAAAAATAACCATCAATAGATACATACATTTTACCACCATTCTCAGAAATAGATAAATCTCCTCCATTATAACAATAATCAGCTGCTAAATGATAACCTCTAGGATTCCAACTTCCTACAGATAAATTAACTCTATCTAACTTCTTAGATAAGAGACTATTTACTTCTGACTCTGTATAATAACGCGAATCTAAGATGCCGGAATAGTTAGATGAATCAAGTATAGTTTTCCAAGAGAACCAATTGTTCTATACGTTTCTTAAAGCTCGCCAGTACAACTACCCACTCGAAATCCAAGAACCTCCAATCTCAATAGCTCCTGCAGTTCCTTCCCCAAATCCGAGTGTTTCAAAATAGTTAGTAGGAGCTAGATTATCAGTAGCAGAATATGTTCCATATGTATAAATACCTGAAATTGCATTTCTTTCAGTTAAAGGGCTTCTTTTACCTAAACTCTAAACATTATTTACTGTAATAGTCCTATCTATGTTAGATCCATTTCTAGTAAATGTTAATTTGTTTACTGAAGTAGTTATATCAGTTATATATTTCGCATTAGACTCAGCTTTAGTGTAGTATCTATCGTCATAGTTCCAACTACCTTTACTAGGAATTTCTGAAGTAAGAGCAATAGTTCCTACTCTATTCCTAAGAGTTACATAATTTCCATTATTATTTCCTGCATTATAATCTGCATTTGTGCTAAAACAAAAATGGAAATTAGTATCACTATCTCCATTGCTGAGATGTCCTAAAGTCCAAGTACCAGTTTCTGTATCAACACAAGCTATAGGATTCCAACTAGAACCTCCTGGAGCATAGGTCTATCTAATTATAGCATGGTCTCTACCACTAATAGTAGATCCTCCACTACGTCTGTTAATAGTTCCAGTCATAGTTCCTCCTATCAGTCTCAAGTAACGGTCGTCGTGAGTATGTCCAATTACTGTATAGAGAGAATCAGTTTTTGTCTTTATATATTCCCATAAATGAATAGCCTTTCTCTTATATGGGACATTAACAGCATTAGTATCTGCAAATCCACTATTAGATGCATAAGAAGTGATAAGCATAGTACCATCTGTTATGGTAGAAGTACCTTCATTAACCTAACTGATAAAAGTAGAAGTAGTAACTGTCTTAGCAGCAGAACCATCGTATGTTACTCCAAATACATTAAATGAGTGTGGATTCTTTAAAGATGATGGAATGTCTGTAGTAAAAGCTAAAGTTTTCCAAGGTTGCCAAGTGCCACCATTTTGAGCACGAGTGCTAACTTTGCCTGAACGTACGTGTACAGCTAATTGAGCATCCCATCCACCGGTATTGTCCCAAGCTAAGTGTAGTATATGAGAATCTTCAGCCGGTTTACCTTCAGTAGTAGATGAAGTAGCATAGAATATCCTTAAACTACCATCACCAAATTGTGCGTTAAGTGAAGTTGGTCTAGACAGAATACCAATTAACTAATTTTCTTGCATTTGTGGAATTTGTTGCATTTGTAGCATTATCTACTTGAGTTATAGTAGTACCATTAATGACTCCTTTACCACTAGAGGTGTAAGTAGATGAAGTATCAAGAATAGTATAAGCTTTAGAAGGATCAGAATTCCATCTCAAAAACTATTTATCCTTAGTACTATTATTTAACCCTATATATCCATATACGTTTGATTTACCTCTAAATTGGATAGAAGCACCATTAACATCATCGTTTCTTTTTATAGTTAATGCTCCAAAATTTGTAGTGTCAATAGTTAAAACACCAGACATAGTATCTCCAGACTTTCTCACGTATCTACCATCATGATTATGGTCTGAATTGGACTTACCCTCAATTAAAGCTTTTAAAACTTTACCTTGTTTAGCAGAAAGAGAACTAGTAGTGGAATCACTAGTTAAATTATCCACTACTGGTCTCCAAGTAGAATTGATAGTTACTACACCATTAGTATTAGTTAATGTAGTATTACTACCATTTCGTAAGTCTAAAGTATGAGAACCTATACTTACATTATTTATTTTTATATCTCTCCAAGTATTCGTATCTGTACCATAAAATTTAACCCCTCGTGCAAATATATTCTGCCCCCTGAGGTCAAATGTAATATCTTTGTTATTTGGTGGAGATGTTAAAGCTGCCACCGTAGAGGGATTAAATGCTATTCTCATTATTTATTAAACATGCTCATATTCATTTGTATCTAAATTATACCATGAAATTCCAAAATCTATTGTTACTGTATCATTGGTTTCAGCTTTGGAAACATATATATCCCCTGAGGCATCGATATTTAAAGTTTTACTACCTATAGATGCATTACCTATCTTAATATCTCTCCAAGTATTGGCAAAGGCATTAGCAGGTAATTTATACCAACTAGGAGTTGCAGTTCCGTCTGGAGAAGCTAATAAATAGAAGGCATTATTAATTAATGTTGTATTAGTATTAATTACCTTAGGTGCTAGACCATCTAAAGTGTTACTTACTATTCCATAAGTAGTATTAGACCATGGCACATTTACATATAAACCCCCTGTAGTAGAATCAGCTTCTACTTTATAATTCTTACCGCTAGTTGTATAATTGGTGTTAGCTCTAAAAGTAATATCATGAGTTTTAGTATCTTTAGTTATAGTAATACCTAATCCATGTTTAATACTAAGATTTCCTGTATTAGTAGCACCTCCTTGAAATTCTTCTCCATCTATATATACTGGACGCCAATTATTTACTCCTACTGGATCATATCCCAAGGCATTTCTAACATTAGTTGCAGTTAAAAGATATTTTACCATTTGCATCAACTGATATAGTAGCTTTATCTCCTGCTGCATCTACAATAACACCACCGATAGTAGTGGCAGTTGCTGGAGCAAGAGCAATCCTTTTAGCACTTGAACCATCATAAGAAAAATGCTATAATACCAGCCCCGTTAGACAAAGCGTTAGATACTTTATTAGCTGTCCCAACAGTTAAATTAGCAGGATTCGCCCAAGTAGGTGCACTTCCGGTTCCACCTGAAACCAAAACATTTCCAAGAGTACCTGCATTTACTGGAGCGAACATAGTTAAACCAGAGGTATCATTAGAATATATTTTATGTACCTTACCGTTAATTACGAAGTCAACAGTACCATTAATATTAGTCTAAGCTATTGTCCATTCTGCAGCTTTATTAGTACCACTGGCAGTAATACACATTAACAAGTCTCCTGCTTCGCATTGAAATCCTTCATAATTACCTGATTTAGTAATTCGATAAGTATCACCAACCTATGCCGATGGTATTCCTGATTTTACATCATTAACTAAGTATTTATTTGTATCTGAGGTACCATTATATGTAGGATTTAATCCGATAGTACCCTTAAATCGCATTGCTGAATTAAGTACATAACTATCATTAATTTTCTAGTTAATAGTTGCAGAATCCCACAAATGCTTATTATCTGGATTTTTACTATCTGTTAATGGTAATCTGTCAATAGGGATTGTACCATTTCCCCAAGGAATATAATCAGTTCCATGGGTGATATATGCCCATCCTTAGTAAAAATCAATTTAACATAATCATTTTCCTAAGAACCTTCAAGGCTGGGAGAACTTGCTGTTAAATCCTTATATTTAATTACATCTTTATATTGTGTTATAAAATTAAGTAGTGCCATTTCCCCAAATTAATTTAATATTATTATTTTCATTAATGAAATCATCTCCAAAATTTAGATTAGTCTCTGTATTACCATCGTATTTAACACACTGCACTTCATTTACAAATATATTTAATTTTTCAACAGGCTCTGTATTAATTATTTCTCCCTATTTATTATATTGAATCTTTAGATTCTATGGAGATGTATTAGGGGTAATTACTGTTCTTTCTATATAATCCCCTAAAGTCTATACTTTATTTTTGTAATTAACCAATACAGCCTCCTAAGAAGTTCTTGGAAATATAAGTGTAGTACCTATGTTTAAGTTGTTCAATCTGTTGTGACATTACTTCCATCCATTAAGTTATCATATAAATCTTTAGGAATTTCGTAGTTAACCTTAATTATAGTGCCACTACTATTAGTTACTGGAATACTAGTTATATAATCTGATAAATCAATAGTAGTTTTAGACTCTCCTAATTTTTCCCACTTATAAGTTTCACCTACTTTAATACATAACCATTCTACAAATATATTTGCTCCATCTTCGGTATTATCCGAAGTGCTTGGAACTAAGTATAAAGTATTAGTCACCTCTGCAGATGCTTGTGGTAATGTGGAAACAATCTTATAAATATCTCCAATGTTAGCAGTAGTACTAATTACTCCGTCTTTAATAACTATACCATTACCGGCTGTTAATTTATCCTATTTAGTATTCTATAAATTTTTAATATTTATAGTATTAGTACCAACTACTCCTGTTAAACTATATAAGACCCGATCTAGAGTCGTTATCTTTAAGGAATTAAATCCCGGAAGATTATTAGTATTAACTACAATTGCTTCTGCTAAAGAAATAGGAACAAATTCCTTACCCTTTTTGAAATAATCTTCTAATTTCTGTCATAAACTAAATAATTGTTCTGGAATTTCATAATCTATGTTTGCTTTAATAGAAGAGTTAACAAAATCTAAATTCTCAACCAAATTATATACTTCTTTTTTGGTAATAAAAATAGATGTGTCTAGATTTGCAACTGCATCTGCTAAAACTTTACTTACTTCATCTTTACTATAAACTCCTAAATTATTCCTAGCTAATGCTTTCTCAGATTCCTCTTTAAATTCTCCTAAATAATTTTCTTTACAAAGATGAGTATGTAGCTCAGGTTTAGGACAATTTGTAGTTAATTTATCATCACAGCTAAATCCACTATCTATAGTTGTCTTTTTAAATTCTACTTTATCAGGAATTTCGATAGGAATAGAAGGAGGTTTTTCAGGTTGTGGTGGAACAAAAATGGACCAGGAGGAATTATCTCCCAGTCCAATCTTTATGTCATTCATTGTAATCTTATTTTCTTAGGATAATTTGCTGTAAAATCATAATTAAGTAATTCTTCTGTAGATTTTAACTAGTTAATAGCTACTCTATGTTTAACAGTTACTGCAAAGCATTCTCCAGCATAAACTTCTAACTTATTTAAGAATTCTTTTAATTTGTCAGCAGAAATATCTAATAATTCAGAACCTAACTAAACAGTTATAGTCTAACGCCCCGCAATTAATTAAATTCTAATAATCCAATTCTGGTTATTTTGTCCAACCACTTCTTATCTTCTTTATAATAGAAAGTAATTTACATCAATAGACTTATCATAAGATATTAATTTGGCTTGCAAAATATCTTTTAACTAAAAGTCAAAACAAGCTCCATCTTTTTCTATTAATAATTCTTTCCATTTAGAGAGAGGAAGGGCTAACAAGTCCTCCCTCTCCAACAGATTATTTAAAGATAAATTCTTATCAATCATTTTAAGCACCTTTATTATAAGTAAATTGTAGTAAATGGAACTCCCTAATGTTTAGTTACTCTCCAAGCAGCTATATACTAATACATATTAGCATCATATGCATTATTGTACTAAAGGTTCTACCTGGAATCCACTCGTATCTATGTGCAGTACAACTATAATCTGTACACATATTCTAATAAGAATAACTATTATAATTAGAAGAAGTATTTATAGTAGTAGTTGTATTCTAATTACTAGCTATATTAGCCCACACAGAAGGGAAGTTAGTTCCCATAACCGATTTGGCATTAGAGAATATTGCTTTATTTTTAGCTTCAGTACCAGAACTTTGTTTAGTAATAGTTTCTGCAACAGAAGTGCTATCAATAAAGTTAGTACCTTTAGCACTATAACCTCTATAGTACATAATTCTTGCTAACTATTTAGCAGATGGAACATACCAATTACCCTAGGCAAACTAATTATAAATAGTACTTTCAGTAGACTTTAATGTAGGTTGATATAAAGTAGCCGCATAATAATAAGGATAAATTACACAACTAGATAACTCATCAGAAGTTACGTTGGTGATTTTTAATCCCTTACATAAAGCTACTAATTTATCCATACTTTTTATACTGTAAGTCTAAGTAGTACCATCATAAGTAATGTAACTCCTAACCTGATTCTAAAAACTAGAATATAATTTACTAAGAACAGAAGTATTTACTGTATTTACATAAATAGCAGTATCTTCCTTACCTGTAAATCCGTTTGTCGTAAAATCCGTATAAGATTTGTATGTGATCTAATCTATTGGTTTATCAGTAGATACACCTGACATAGCTATATAATCATTAGAATCAGAACTATTAGCATTTGTTATTAATCTCTAATTTTTAAGCCAATCACCTATATAATATAGTTCTTTAAGAGTTAAGTTATCGCCTCCATTAACACCCTCTGGACTAAATCCAAGATAGAATGAAGCATTATCAGTCATATTCTCCTTACCTATAACATAGGCTGTTCCACTAGTATCACTAGTGTTCTCTACAGCATATACCATACCTATACAAGTCTTATTAATATTATAGTTATTAGAGTATGAACCATCATAATAAACAAAGTCTCCAATTTGAGGAGCTGTCCACTAGATCTTAACTTTACATGTAAGTTTAGTAGGAGTAGAATTTCCAATTCTATATACTAAAATATTAATTACTGGCTATACGGTAACACTTTCTTTAATTAAAGTGATATTACCTGTCTTTGAATCTACCTTTAAGTACTAATCATAAGTAGAACTAGCTAACTAATAGTCAATATGTAATCTAGGAGTTGGGTCACTTACTATTTCTACCTAGTTACTATTAATCTAAAGATTAAATTTACCGGTTCCCTTGTCACCTAATCCAAATATAGTTATTTCAGAATCACAAGTAGCCGAGAAAGCTGAACTGGATGCTTTATAATTAACTTTTGGATTATTAGTTGTACTATCGATATTTCCAAACTATTCTACTAAGCTCTTCTTAATGTCATAACTAATTTCTACTAAATCACCTGTACTATCTACAATATTAATTGTTCCAGTAATATTGTTTTTAACAGAGAGTAACTTAGAAAGTGTTTGCTCAGTTACATTAATAGTTAAGTTACGTAAAGAAACAGATTCGAGACTGTTACAATCAACTAACTATTCTAAGAAAGAATCTACATTAAACTGTCCGACATTAGATAAATCTACTGTCTTTAAATTACTAATTCCCTCTAGTCTAAGTTCCTTAACTGGATTATATAATTCCAATGTCTCAATAGTCTCAGGAAGAATCACAGTTTCAGCTTTACTTGGTAATATAACTCTCTTAAATGTAGTTCCACTTAAATTAACCTCTTTTAACTTATTAAAATCTGTAAGATTAAGAGTTTCAAGTGTAGTCATATTATTAAGAATTAAACTCTCAAGCACCGGATCCCTCATTGCAAACTCATCTAATCTATATTTAGGATAATTAGTTCCAAAGAAATCTTTATATGTCTCTAAGTTATTATTATCAATAGTAAAGTTAGTTAATCTGGTATAAGAATCTTTAGGTTTAATACTGTAGTTAACTAAACCAGTTATATTAAGTTTCTTATATAACACTGTAGAAATTAAACCCTCATTAATAGCCGGTCCCGTTTCTTTCAGATTAACTGCATAATTCTAATCCGCTTTAGCTAAATACTTAATTATATCAGGTCTATAATCAGCGTTATCATTAGGCATTAAATACTTAGTACCATCATAGTAATACGTAGGATAGAAATCCTGGAAAGGAGTAAATTCTAATCTTAACTACAGAGGTCTTTTATTACCTCCGGCAGAGGAACCTGTTGGATAATCAGGAGTAATACTCTATTTAGTATATGAAGCTAAGAAATTCTTTCTCTTTTCCATAAACTGCTGTTCGCCTTCTAGGCATGAACCATGACTCTATTCAATAGGTTCAATTTGGTTATTATCGTAATGTTCAATAGCTCCTGCATTCTTAATTATCTAAGCATTCTCGTAGTAGATTTGAGCAGTGTGATTATAAGCAATAGCAGGATACTTATCTGCCTAAATACTATAGAAGTATTTATAGAAATTGGTATTTTCTCCTGAAGCTGTTCCAAACGCTTGATTAATTACTGTATAAAGTTTATTTTTGATAATATCTTCAAACTACAAATCAAACATATAGAAGAAAGCATTTAATCCACTATCACCCCATTGAGAAGCAGTCTCTGGGACATAAGATGGTTCAAGTAAATTATAAGGTTTAGACTGTAAACCATTATTATCAGTTGCAATAACAGTATCCAAATCATCACCGTATAATCTAATTAAGTAATCACCTTTATCTGATGGCTACCAATTATCAGCTTCGTCAGTCTATGCTTTATTTTCATAGATTTTACCAAATATCTAGAAGTAAGTGTTTTTAGCTCTATTATCAGTACCTGATAAGAATCTAATTACTGCTTGATGCATAGCTACATCATTTACGTCTATATACTTAGTTATGCCCTTCTTAAATAAAGATTTGAGTTCATCAATAGCTATATCAAGCTGATTAATACTAGAATCCATATCAAAGTCTTCATAGATATTAAGTCTTGACCAACCAGTAGTAGGATCGTATATAGTACCTCCTCTTACCCAGCCTCCAACAGCTTCTCCAGTAGCACTTGTACTTCCGGCAAACTCATCATAACGATAAATATCACCTTCTCTAGAACCAGTAAATGCAGGAATGGCTTTAGTGGCTATATATCTATTTAATGTATTCCATTTAGTAGTATCTGTTTCACCAGTCTTAACTAAATTAAAGTTGTATTTATAAACAAAGTCTACAAACTCTCCAAACTTATTTAATGATTTACGAGCAGGTTCTGTGAAATCAGTAGCATCCTCATTTAATCCAAAGTCCACATCCCAAGAACCACGATTCTAGTAAACAATAGATTCATCCTAAATCCAAAGATTCTTTGAATAATCTCTATTAGGTGATTTCTATTCTGCCACTGTAACAGTTGGGAAATTAGTTAATGTTCTAGAATCTGCTGCATTTAATCCCACACGTTGTAAAGCAGCCCAAGGTCTTCTAAAGTTAACATGAGGATCTGAGTTCTCACCACCTTCTATTAAGATATATTCAGGAGTTTTATTATCGTCATAACCAAAAGTAGCTTTATCACCTTTAGCTGAACCAAATGTTTGGAATCCCATAAACTAAACATTAGGATTCTTAAGTAAGTCTGCTAATTCATAGTTAGCCACAGATTCTAAATCTGTAATTAAATAGAAGTATAAGAAGGCTTCTTCATGTACTGCCTTACGACCTCCATTAAGTAAACCTTTCTAGTCAGAGTCTGATTTATATGCATCATTATAAAGTTTACAAGCACCCTCTTTATGGGACTACATAGAAGAGGCAAAATTAACCTTACCTACGAGTTTAGTTACTTTTAAATCTTTTTCAGAAGAATCATACTAACCGCTATAAGGAGGCATGTTGTAGTAACCCTTCTTTTCGTGAGTAGGTTTAGCTATGAATTTATTAGTAGCAGTATCTAAATCTTCATAAGGAGTAAATACACTCTTTACTTTAGTTTCTCCATCTTTAAACTTATTCAACTAGAATGCTGTATTCCAAATTAAATAACGCATAGCAGAAGAACCCTAACCCTTAACAAGACCATTGTTTATTCTACCACCATATATTTTATTAATTGCCTAATCAGCATAATTAATAAATAATGTGCATCTAATTTTCTTAGCTGCGTTATCTTGATCTCCAGGTTTGTTATTTTCACCTTGCCATGTTCTATTTGGTAACTTACCTCCTCTAGGGAATACATATACTAATGTATTGTATTTACCAAAACTCTTAGCGAATGAGATAGCACCATTGGTTCCTAAGATATTATTTCTATCGTAGAATTTATCTTTCTATTCTCTAGTAGCTAAGAAAGAAATATAATTATGCTAAATCTAATCAAAAGTAAGTGCTGTAGAATTATAAACTCTTAACAGATATAAGTCTAGGTCAGAACCCTTAGGATTTATTTGTAACTAAGCTTCATTCTACAATGCAAGTAAAGTAGCATCATCAATAGATATTTCTCTATTAATTACTCCATTAACATAGATTCTCACTAAGTTAAACTTAGCACTTTCCAAATTAGCTTTTAATGTATTATAAGAATCCTATGCTAAGAAATAATTAGGGTAATATAGATCATTCTAATTAAGAGTAAATCCTTTCTAAACAGTAATAGTAATATGGGTATCTGCATTTTCTTTAAACTATGCAAATCTAGCATTATAAAGCTATTCTGCCTAGGTATTCCAACATACTACGGTTGGTTTAATTAACATTTGACCAAATGCAATTACTGGGGACTCTTCATTACTTATATTATAGGATTTAAAACCAAATTTCGAGAGTAAAGTTATTACTTAACTATAAATCAACAGGAGTTTCAAATACCTTGTCAGTATTAGACTCTACTCTATATATTATTTTACCATCCGAAGCTGTCCAATAATCTGGACTGGTATTAAATAAAGTAGTAGTTCTACCATTTATCTAATCAAAGTTAATTGTAGGTCTAGGACTAGCGGTATATAGATAGTTAGCATTTGCTTTAGAGATAGATAATGTCTAATAATTAGACATAAATACCTTATCAGAATTAGTTGATTGGAACTAATAAAGCTTACCATTTACTTCTACTTGTAAATACTATTTAGCATCATCACTCTTTACTTCTATATATTTCTTATAAGTAACATCATACTTATTATTAGCATCGTAATTCTGGGCATTAACTATTACAGTATCAAGTAAGTTCTATCTATCATCTGCTGAGTCAGAATTTAGATATGTATTAATAGTTACTGACTCTTTAGTAGGACTATAAACAGTAAGTGTGTACAACTTTACCGTATCGTGATTATTAATAGAACCAGTAATTCCATTTACTGCTACAGCAACCCCACTAAATCCAGAAGGATTAATCACACAAACATTTATATAATTTGTTGCGATGTTTCGAGTTTTATGTACTGCTTTAACAGTTAATAAATTTAATCCAGGCTATAATCCTCCAAAAGACAAATTGCCATCAGTGGTATTTGTAGGTTTTGTATTTAAATAACCCTCTAAGTGATATTCTGAAGCTAAACCTCCTTCAAGGGTAAACTAAGCAGTAGTAGAAATAACATTGCCAGTATACGACAGAGCTATTTTCTAGCTTTTAATAGATACATCAAGAATACTAGATTTTTGTGGATAATCTACAAGGGTAGCAGTAATTTTACTTTCCTATGAATCATTAAATAATTCTGTGATATTCACCCATCTTAATTCACTATCTGCTTTATTGAGATGCTCAATTTTAGTACCAGAGGAATCTAATGAAAAATCTTTTAATGCATAAGGAGCAACAGTAGTTTCCATACTATTAACTCCATATTGTATCTTAACTTTTACGGCACCAGCTGCATCCTAAACACCAAAAGACTAGGTAGTGGAGGTATGACTTGTAGCTACTGCTAATTCTACTTTGCTCTTAGAATTACACTACATAACTACTTCTCCAGTTTTATAAATAGTACCATTAATTCTAACAGCAACAATCAATACATCCTAATCATAGGATGGAGTTTCTACAGTAACTCTAGTAGAAGTAATTGCATCCCCACTGTAATTTCTTAATGTAAGTGTACTATTAGTGAAGTCCATGGAATTAACAAGATGGCGAGAGATTAAATCTTCAACCTATTGACCGGTCTTTTCATTCCAAGGTGTCTCAAGTGATTCAATTTTATTTTCTAAATCTTTAAAGATTGCCATTTTATTTATTTATTTTTCCAATAATCGTTATCTAACCAATTTTTATCTGAAAGCCAAGAACCACTACCATAACAGCTCTTTATAGCATTTAGCACAGTTAAAAATACTAACTAGGAACCTTTATATACAGCTCCTATACTTCTCTGTGCTACCTATTCAATTGTATCAATTAGTTCTGAAAGATTTTTATTAATTTCAGAAACTAATTTACCATTTCTGTATATCATTTAAAATCTAATGTAATTTATTAGGCTTTTATCTAAGTATTAGTCTCAATATGCTTGGCTTCAAGTGCAGCAATACGAGCCTCAAGTGCTGTGAGCGCTGTGGTGTCAGCTTTAGCAGCAATCTATCCAGCAATCTCACTTTTCTTAGCATACTCTTCAAGAGATTGGTGCTCTGTAAGATAATTGCCCTTAGGCTATTTTGTGTTAATGGTAGCATTTAGCGTATCAATCTACTTATTAAGTGCTGTTGTAAGAACATAGTCATTAAGGGCAGTAGTGTCAGCTTTCCTTGTAAGCTTATCATTAACATCTGATGTAATAGATGCTTCTGCTGTTTTAGCTCTCGTAATCTCTTCATTAAGGGCAACTGTAGTAGCTTTAGTAGCAATAGTATTACTAATAGCTGTATATAAATTATCATTATCCTTGAGTTTATCTGCAATCTCCTTCAATGTATCATAAGCTTCAGGGGCTCCTCCAATTAAGTCTTTTATAGTTTTTCTAAAGGAACCTTTAGTATTGGAATCCCCATTTATAATATTTACAAGGTTAGATAATAGTTTAAAATCTTTACTAGTGACATACTTAATTAAGGGCTAGTATTTTCCGTTTTTCCAAATTGTTGACATAATAAATAAGTTTTAGTTTAATAAATAATAGGAAAAGACAACAATATAAGAGTATTATTAAACTTTAAATTTATCTATTATTTCATTTACTTTAGAAATACAATCTGCTAAAGTCGCTGAATCTTGTAGTTTAGTCACACCTTGCATAATAGATTTCACCTATCTTTCCAATAAGTCTGCAGTTACAAACCCTGAATCATCTGTATTTTTGCCATATGTTAAATAGTAAGTATCTTTTTGTAAAGTACCATCTGTCTCTAACTATTTATATTCTTCTTGAGATAAACACATCCACTTAGGTACTTCTGAAACTTTAGCTAATTTCTCTGTTCCATAGAATATACCATCAGTTTTGATACTCATGGTATTACCTGAAGTATTCTAGATAGTATTCACCATTAAGCTTTCTAAAGTGGCTCTAGAGTTTTTAGTTATTTTAGTGTCTAACTATTCTGTAACTGTAGATTTGTATTCCTCAAAAGTTGTAGTATTTAAGAATGAAAACTAGGTGTTTACATCACTTACCCCAAAATTTGAAGGCTTTAAATATTTAGAATCAGATGTTTCTGCTGTTTGATACTTATCTGTTACTTCTTTTAAAGTAGTTTCTGAAGTGCCTTCTAAAAATGATTTATTTACATAAGTATTTGTGGCATCTTTTTTAGTTAAGTAGTTAGTAGTAATGTTAGTATTATTACTTTCCACTTTCTTTTGTAAAGCTAGGAAACTAGTATTATCAGCTTTAGAAGATGCTAAGTTCCAAACACGTTGATACTATTCTTGATTTACATAATATGTGCCTTTATTTTCGATACTATCCTCATAAATATAATAATAAGTATCATTATGTAAATAAGGCTTTTCAGAATCTATTGCGGTTCCTTTTTCTGTAGTATTTTTCTTCCATTCTGTATATTCAGCTTCTGTGCAACTAACTAACTAAAGAGCTTTATAAGAAGCTACCCATCCATCAGAATTAGCTATATTAGTTTTATCCACCAACATATAAATATAACCATCTTCCAGATTAGAAACTGACATACCTTCATATGCTATTTCAGCAGGAGTAGTGTATAATTCCTAAGTAGTATCTACTACAGTTCTACAATCTAATGGTTTAGGAGTCTTTACTGAAAATGAAACTCCTAACAACGAATCACCTGTATATTTCATGCTAATGTGAATTGAATTTGATGAGGTAGTTCAGAAGCATAAGAATCATTCTTAGTCCATACCTAATATGTGTAATCATTTATCTGTTCAGTAGTTTTAGTCCATCCAGACATATTAACATCTAGGAATCCTAAACCACCATTTACTTTTAAACTATTTAAAGTTGAATTAGTTCCAGGTATTTTAATAACGGCTTTACCTGATAAATTAATTTCCATTACCTCAGATTGAGTACCATACTTAACTAGGGTACCTTTATTAGTGTTATAATACCAAGGATATGTTGCAGAAATAGTAGCTACAGTTTTATTTATAGAACCTGCTTCAATTCTTTTATCAGTAGTCTATCCTCTATCATCGACCAAATACTCTCCAGCAGAGTAATTAATTACTACCTTATAAATATAATCCCCTAACTCTGTATATGTGGATTCTGTATAAGCCTAATTATTATGGGTTATAGAATCTGTTTTAGAGGTTGCATCTCCAGCGTCTCCCTTGATAAAAGTTGTACTTGCTGGAATAATAGGACTGCCTACTTCTACTAACTAACTAGATACATTAGATACTACATAAGGTTGAACTAATTCTCTAACTAATACAGGGAATAATAGTTTATCTAATATGGTAGAAAATGCCTTACCCTTTAAATCAGATACCTTAGTTCCCTATTTAAGTCCACCCACAGAAGTATTCATTTTAATATTATCAGATAACTCTGACTTATATACTGCAGCAGAGGAGCTTTCAACATAAAGACCATCTTCTTTAGACTTAATAGCATTACCTTCAGCTTGAGATATAGCAAAATCTAACTTAGATTCTCCATTTAGAGCTACTGAACCTGAGTGTGCTCTAATCCATGCTTCTATTTTATCATCCACATTTAAATTAGCTAATTGACCATTTAAGGTTCCTACCTATGTGTTAATAGTATTAACTAATTCCTATAAAGTAGATAACTCTTCTCCCTAATTAGTAACAGTACTGGTTAACTAATTTATATTAGTTTTAATAGTTTCTATCTATTCTTCTATCTTTTTATCTTGATAAGATTTAGCTAGAGTTAAAGCATAGTCAAGTGCCTCATATATAGATGTAATCTATTCTGTATTTGTTATATGGTCACTGTCAGGTTCATATACATATTTACCTGTGACTGTTACACCTATACTTTCTCTAGCTAATTTCTTTTCTAGTTCTGTTTGAAATTCTCCTAAAAAATTACTCTTTAAAAGAGGTATAAGTTGTTTAGGTCTTTCTTTAGAACATGGTGTTAAACCTACCTTCCCTACCTAATTGTAAATAGAGTGTATCATTCTAATTTAGTAAGTTCTCTTTAATAAATTCTTTATTATCTATATCTATAGGTAAACTAATAAAACAAATAATATTTAACAATAATGAATAATCATCTTGATAACCTTTCTTTGCTCTATTTAATAAATCTCTATAAAGTTCTATTGCTTTACGCTTTAGAACATCCACATCCATGAGCTGTATGCTATCCATATTCATTATTATGACAGAAGCCTCCACAAGTATTAAATTCTTCTACTTATTTTTTCAGTCTTCCATAAATTGTTCAAACTAGATTAAATAATCTATTATATTAAGAGTCATCCAAATGAAGTCTCTAGCATATAAATCTTCATTATATGCAGAAGTTCGGCATTTATTTAATAGGGCATTAAATAATTTCTTACAATAATTAATATAACATTGTTGCATATTTCCTGTAAAGAAAGTATTTATATGTTCCTACTAAATAGGAGTTCCTTCTAGATTCATTTCTAGTACTTCTCTAAGAGTAGTTTCTTTTAATACTCCATCTACTTCTTTTTTAATAACTCCCTCATCTATTATATATACTCTATTTATTTTATCTTTATATTCTTGTGAAGCTTCATCTTTATACCAATTATACCAATCTATATTCGGAAATACATAATGGTCAATAGTATAAAAACCATCTTCTTTAAGGTTGAAAGTACACGCATCATCTTTATATACCCCATTTTCTAACTAATTGTGTTCATGTATTAATGCATCTAAGAATGTTATTTCAGTAGTTCCTATTTTCATTAATACATTTACAGTCACTGATTTACTGTATTTAAATAATAATGTATCTTCATAAGTACTAGCTACTTCTTCCTCTTCAGATAAATATTGATTGTACTCTTTAGATAGATCTAACACAGTTAAATCACCTTGTACTGAATTACATATATCTATTTTAAATTCCATTACTTAACTATTGAAATTAATTGAGGTTCACTCCATATATTCTTATGATCATCTAAAACATAATTATTATTGTTCTAAGATGCAGAAATCATCCATAGATAACCAGTAAATTCCTATTCATTAGTATCTGTCCACTAATTGCCGGGATTTATTGCAGTTTTAGTTAATTGAGGTTTTTCAAAGGTACCGGTTACTGTAAATTTAGTAACAAGTCTACTGTCATAAGCCCATTTAGAATATAGAGCAACTTTAAATAAACTCCAAGCACCGCTTATTCTCTATCGTACTGCCATAAATCCATATGGATTAGATGCAGTTATTTCTGATGGATATTTACTCCAATTATTTTTACCTGCTTCACTAGCTTTGATTATTTCATCTATAGAAGCATCTGTATCATCTACATTCTATAGTTCTCCTCCTACTTCTACAGCTTTCTATGGATATATTACCTTAGGCTACTAAGAATTATCTTTAACCATATACAGAGTCTAACTAATCTCAGCAATATCTGCAGTTACGATTTCATAAAATTTCTAACCGTCTTTAAGATTCTATCCCTCAAAATATACAATAGTTCTTTTCCAGGTATAAGGAGTCTTTACAGAAGGTAATACAAAGTTTTCACCCCACTAATTAGTTTCAGGCTAATCTTCTAACTCCTTTACTTTAGCAACATCTGCTGTATTTGTGGCTAAATAATCTACTTTAAACTTTAAAGATTTAGCCACTTCATCAGCTCCCTATTTTTCAGAAATCTATTTAGCTAAGTCTGCTAAATATATGTCAAGTGTAGTGTTTTTAGCTAGAACTGTAACTGCTTTATCTGCTGTCTCTGGATAAATCTAATCACCAGTTCCAGAGTATACTTTTTCACAACTGATTGCCATTATGATTGTCTAATTTTATCATTATAAGGATTGCCGTCATTTAACTAAGCTAATTCAACTTTAGTTCGCTAATCCTCTATATCTAATTGTCTATCTTTGTAAGTTCTATCTGTTTGAGCCTTATACCAATTAACTTGATACTCTAATTGAATCTTCTACTAATCAAGCTACATTCTTTGTTCATTAAGAGATTCTGCTTTCTATTGAGCTTTCTGTAACTCTTGCTAAGCCTATTGTAGCTACTAACTAGTTTCCTCTAACTTCTACTACAGCTACTATAACTAATTATTTTCAGCTTTCTATTTTTCTATAGCTTTCTTAACAGTATATTTAAGTTCAGTTAAACTCTTAGCAGTAAGAGCTTCAAATATAATATCGGCACTAACTAATCCTGACTTAATTAAATCAGGCAATGTAGATTTAATTGTCTACATATCCTACATAATCTCAGTACTAGATATCACATGTATATCATAGTCTGTAACTGTAAAATACTCAGGAAGTGCCGTAAATATTTTCTAATACTTATCTCCTAGAGTAATAGTACCAGTCAGTCCTTTCTTATAAACTATTTTAGCCTAATTAAGACTATCTAATAAGACTTCTCTCACAACTAAATCCATTTGCTAATAAATAGGTTTAGTTACAGTATAAGAATTAGTTACTCCCTATTTAACATTAGTTACAGCATCCCTCTATTCAATACCATTAAGTCTTTCTCTAAATACACCTGTAATAGATGATACAGTAGATTCAATAGATTGTATAGCTAAATCAATTGCCTGAATTACCTAAGCTGGTAAAGATTCATCATAGCCATTAAATATAGTATTTAAAGGAGCCTATCCATCTTCCATTCTTCCTTCTTGAGAAGAATCAATCAACATTTCTCCTTGTTTCTTATAGGCTCTCCATTTCTTTACCCTAGCTCCAAAATCTGGACCTAATACTTTAGGAATCATAGAAATGTCAATAATACTACCCTTAACACCACTATTTGCTACAATAGCATCTCTATAATAATGTAGGAGATCATAACGTATTATCTTTCCATCTAAGTCGTTAATTTTAGATGCGTTCTCTAAGGAACTGCTCTGACTTTTCATCAGAAGTTTGAGATATATCTTTGCCTTATAATATCTTTAATTTGTAGGTAGTAAAGTTGTCTGTAAAAGTTTTCAGTTAGAATGTTCATAATCCCATTTTTTTAGGTAACATATAAACTATTTCCTAATTTATTCTTTTTCAGTTTAGTTTTCAAATTCTTTTACATTGTATAGCATCATCAAAAGTGTGTATAAATAAAGGGGTTACTTGAAAACCTAAATTCTTATAATCTCTAAATCTTCTTACTTCACCCTAATTATTAATATAAGAGATTCCTAATTTGTAGAACTCTTCTTCACCACTTTGATAATTTAACTAAATAAAATGTATCAGATTTCTCCCAAAATTTATTACAACAAGGACAACCTATTCCTAGAAAAATGCCATCAGAATCAACTGATTGTTCTCCATGAGTAGGACATATTAAAGTTACTCGTCCTTTATGTCTATCAGTAGACTCAATTTCAAAATCATATTTATTATCATATAAAAATAATAATTGATTTTTAAAATATTCCTTTCTATTGACAGCAGTTCTTATTGTGGGTGCATGTCCATGAACTAAATTATCTGGATTTACACTAACTAAACCATACTTAGTATTAAATAACATCTTCTTTTTCATTGCTTCATATTCAGAAGCAGGAGTTACAAGTTCAGCAATTTCAGGATGTTCTAATTGCAACATTCCCATAAAATATTGTGTCTTATTTAGGGCTGCTTTTATTGTAGGTTTATTATTTAATACCTGTCTTGCTGTAGGTAAACTTAAGACTCCATATTTATCCTGTACTAATATTGGTCTAGTTAAACCTTTAAATTTACTTATTACTTTAATTTCACCATTATACTTTTTGGTTACTTCTTCACTAAACTGTTCTTCATTATATTTCATAATTACTTTTATTTTATTTATTAAAAATTTATAAAACTTTCGCACTTCGAGTTACTTAACTCTACATAATAGTCGTTGAACTTTTATCTTATACAAGATACTTAGCTGCTGATTGTCCAATCTTTCCAATTTTCAAACATTCAAACCTGCTATTACTAGCTATTTTGTAGTTTGGAAAGCTCTAAGGAGTTTCCAGCAATTCACGAAATTTAAGCAGAACCGTTATATTAATCCTGCAGGTGAGCGCATTTTAAAATTAGGCTATAAGGCTAACGTGCTCTATTTAAAAAATAAACACCATTTACTGACAATCCACAATAATTAGGATTATCGTGACTTCTGATTACCTATTTATCAATTCCTCTAAGAATATAATATTCATCACCGATTCTAATTGTATTATATCTCTACATAATAAATTTATCATCAGTTTCTATCCATTCTACTTCGTATACTGGAATCAGATTATATCTATGAGAATCATCTTCAGGATAACCAGGGAGTAAATCTTGGTCCTCATCATCGTCACTATCTTCATCTATATCTACAACTGGACCGAAAGCTCTTCTATATCTAGCTGTGTCGTCATCTGTCCAGTTCTATTTAAAATTACGTAAGTCTTCTTTACTTAATTCATTTCCATATTTAGCTAATATCTAACTTTTAGAAAGCCATTGTCTCACAACTGACCTATAAGATTTTTTAACATAAGGAGATTCAGGATTTCTATCTACAAAAGTATTTAAAGGATTTAATACTTCTATTTCAATATTAGTTTTACTAAATGACGGCTTTACTCTGTAAAAACAATAACCTGTAACTAACAAGTCTATAAATAATTGTCTAAGTTTAGTTACAAAATCAATTTCTTCAGACTACATAATGTATTGAAGAATATTCTAAGCAGCAATCTCATATTGAGAAACAAATTGCTAATCCTGCTCTTCAATTATTTTATCTAACTACTATTTAATTGATTTATCAGTAATATCCTAGTTATTAGCAAATTTAAGTAAAGAATTATTTAAATGAGTTTTTAAAAATCCTATTATTTGTGTCTATATTAATAGCTATTTTTCCCTATCCATATTACTGATAGTCCCTGCATCTTTACAGGATATTTTTGGTAATATAGGAGTTCCTAAAAATTCACCAACTAAGGCATCTACATGTTTTCTTAGTAAAGGTGTAAATTCAACAGAAGTGGGACTTCCTATACCAAAATTTTCTTCTAAATAACGAAACTATTCTTTATCTCTTTTTCCATTATAATAATTATAAGCTTTCTATAGCTTAGTTTTATCATATACAAGTTCAGAAATAGTTTCGTTAGTCTTATCTATAAGCTCTTTGTCTGTCATAACATAGTTTAGGTTCTGGAGGTTGTATTTTAATTGCTTTAAAATACTTTACTCTATGTAATTTACTTCTTCTTAAATTCCTCTTTTATAAAAATCTACAAATTTATCATCGGGTAAAATCTGCCATTAATACAAAAGGGTTTTCTGCATGGTCTAGATTAAAAGAAACTTTATATCCTATAGGGTCTAAATCTTCAATACGAATATCTCCTATAAAATCTATCTAAAACTGTGTTCTCATATAATCTAGGATCACTTGTTTCAATTCGGTATGGGTCATTGTTTTCCTCCTATTTAATTACTATTTGATTTGATTGTTTCTTTGGAATAACCCCAAATTCTCTATAACCTTTGTCATTTATATAATATCCGTAGTCCTAAAATTCTTCAACTTCTTTGTCAACTTTTGTAGGTTGTCTTCCTGATAATTCCTAATCTGCAAGTTCAACCATCAAGTGTGTTACCTCTAAGGCTTTTTATCCCTAGATTCTTATAGTTTCCTATAAGTTCAGCGTACATTTTCATGCTTATATATTATAGTTAAGAAATTTAATTCTATATTATTAATTATAAGCATGTTCCGAACTCTTGGGAGGATTATTACTCTCATTAACGTTCACCTCCTACGCGTTACGGTACTCAGCGATTAACTGAGTTACCTCGGTATTAACATAATGATTTATTTTATTAATTTTCCTAGACAAACTATATTGAGCTTCTTTAAAGATTAAATCATATATTTTACTAAAAGTTTTCTTTGAAGAAGTACACAAACGATACATATTATCTCTTTTTATGTAATTAATTTTTAAAGTAACTCCTTGAGATTCAAACCATTTTTGAAATTCTGTTAATAATGTTTGAGTTTTAGAATCAATTTGCCAAGACATTTTGATTCTCCAATTACGTTCTCTATTGTTTAAATTAGGAGCTGATGCATGCCAAGTAAAGCAACCATCACCATCAAAATAACCTCTAATGAAAGAGCCTATTAAATTAGAATTCATTTCAGGTATATGTAAATTCTCATAGGTTTTTCTTTCACAGACACCTAATTTAATTAAATCTTCTATTAATATTTTACTAGAAATAGCAAGTCGAATAGAAGATTTGTTCTTAACTGTGTGTCCTCTTACCAAGGCTTTCGACTCATATCCTTCTTCTTGTTGTGTATAAGCATCAGGACTTATTATTCTGAATAATTCAAAAAGTTCTGAATCTATATCATTTATATGTATTGATAGGGTATGTCTTTGAATGTTTATACACCCATCAGAATAGATAAAACCTAATAAATAAGCTTGGAGTTCTGTTTCAATTTTTGAAAAGAAATTATGTCTTATTAATCTTTTACTAGTTCCATTTTGAAATAATGGATAATTTGTTTCAATAAAATTTAGTTCGTCCATGATAATACATTTTATAATTTTAAATCATCTTAGTCTTCACCGATTTTTCGGAATTTTCAATATATATTACTATATAAGGGGGCATGTAGGTCTACCCAAAGCAGCTATAATATCAAATTTTGTTTTATTCTCATCATTATAACCATTTAACTACACTAACATGTCTTCAAACCAGATATTATGTCCATAGTCTTCTACATAATCAGCTATAAGGTCGGTTTGCTGTTCTATAATAGTTTTAGTTGCAGGAGTACCATACTATTTAGTAGTACCATATTTAATATCAGTCAAAGTAGCTCTAGGTCTTTTCATAAAATACTGTAGACATTTATTTTCTCTAGCCCAAGTAATCATACCTACACGGGTAGCCTCTATATTAATTCTACAATTATAATATCTACACATGCACATAGCTATTTTATAAGCTTCTCTAATATTTTGAGGTCGGTCTTTATACATAGCTACATATTGTGGTTCATTAAGACCAAAGGCTCTACGTTTAATTACAATACAAAAATCAGAAGGGTCTCTAGTTTCTTTAGAAGTTTGAGCAGCACCAATATCAATACCATCAATACCTGCTACATATAAATCATTCATTTCTGTATACACAGGAGCTTCAAAGTCAATTCCCTATTCTTCAGCTTCTTTCTTCTGCTTTTCAATTTGTTCCTTATATAAATCAGACCATACTGGATGCTCTAATATCTAAACTTTACCAGAATTAAGAAGCCATCTAAATCCATCTATATTTTCTAAAGAGTGCTTATTAGATTTGTAAGTATAATCAATAGTCCCTACCTGTGGTCTAGGTCCAATTTTATGAAGACGTATTTTAGCTAACTAATCTGCTATCTTCATTTTATTAAACTTATTCTAACCTTCAAGAGTAAATGCTTCTTCTGCATTCCAACAACGCTCAGCACACTTTTTAAGGTAGTCTTCAGGAACAGCTAACAGATTATTTCTTTCTTCTTGTAATACCTTCTTATATTCTGTCTAATTACAAACTCCTCTAGAATCCATGTATTCAGGATTCAAAGATTGTAGAAAATAAGGAAGAAAGAATCCACTCTCTATAGTAGTTCCATCTTGTGTCCATTTATGTCTAAATGGTAGAATCTTAAAAGCCTTAGGATTATAATAAATCTTTTTTAATCCTTCGAGAGGAGGACCAAAGTCACCTCCAGTACCACCAAACAACATAATACCTCTAGGAACACCCTATACTTCACATAACTCTTGTCCTTGCACTACTGCGGTAGTTAAATCAGGCCACGAACCAGCCTCATCATAAATAAGAAGGTCAACACGATCACCACGAATATTAGAAGGCTTACTTCCATTAATTCCTATTACAACTGAACGCCATCCAAAGTCTGTAAACTGACCATCTATTTTGACCTAATATCCTGATTTCTTTTCTAGGGCTTTATCTGTTAATCTAGGTTTAAAAAATCCATCAGCATTTGTGTTAATAAATGTGAGAGCATGGTCTAACTTACTAAAGGTACCATTTAAATAAGTGTCTTTAAAACAGGTAATCATAGTTCTACCTCTTTTTATAGTAGTGTATAGTCTAGCTGCAAGAGAAGCGTTTATCTCACTGAAACCAATTGAACGCGCCTTCATTAAGGCAGCATTTTTATGTAGTACTCTACACATCTATAAATAATGAAAGAACATATATTGAGAAGCAAAGAATACTGGAAAACTTTCATTTGTACCTTCACCCGATGCTTTATCCATATCTACTACTGGTAACTAATAAAAATTTAAGAAGAAATAGTTATCCCCAGTAATAGTATATCCATGTGAGGTCATACCATATTTACATCTAGTATATTGTTCTTTCCAAAATGCATCCCATCTTTTACTTCTAGGTAAATAAGAACAATATCTTCCAGTTCTTAGAAATGTTTCTCTAACTTCAGTAAACCATGAAGGGTCAAAATCTAAACCATGAGTTTCATCTATAGGTCTATAACCAGTTAATTCATAAGATAAAGTAGGATCAAAACATTCTATTTTCATATCTTTAGTAACATCCCAATATGTCTTATCATTAGAACGTTCAATTCTATATTCATCAACTAATTTCTTAGCTTCTTTAGTGTCTTCTTCCTACTATTTCTTTTTTACTTCATCTACAATTAACTAGATTTCATCAGGTAATACTTTCTTCTTTCTAGGCATATCAATTAAAAATCACCTGGGTCATATCCAGTATTAACTCCACCTCTAGTTGCAGATTCTTGTGATACAGACTCTTTAACTTCTTTCTCTAAGGTAATTAATTGTTCATGGACATTACTTAACTAAGCCATCTCCTTCATTACCTTTTCTGCAGAGAAAATAGGTTTACCATTAATATCTCGTTCATTTAAATCTACAATAGTCTCAAAATAATCTATAAACTAATCTGCTGCTCTTCGAGCTGCTTCTAATAATTTCACAGATTTATTTGATTCTTGTAATTTCCTATATTTTCGACAAGCTTCTCTAAATATAGGGTCATTAAACTAAGCTTCTGTTAAACCACTATCAGCTAGGGCTTCTTCATGTCTTTCCTATTCTAAATAATTAGAATAAGGTGACTTCCAATCCAAAGCCAAATAAATATACGTAAGTTCTTTATTTACTCTAGTCTTAGTTTTTGTTTTATCTCTATCTAGAAGAGCCTTAAATTCTCTGATTAAAAGAATCTCAGGCTCATTTAATTCTAGAACAAGATGGTCACTGTCATAATTAAATACATTCATAAATCATTAACATTAAACATCGGTATTTTATTTCATCTTTTTCTTTTTCTTAAAGTTTTTAATAGGGTCAGATTTTCCTCCATCTTGCATCTTTTTACCTGCACACATTTTACAGATTTCCCCACCCTTTTTAAAATATACTACTTCTTGACCTTCAGGGCATTCCCCAATAGACTATTTAATATAATCTAACTTAGCACCGAGTCGTGCTTTACGAGATCCTTTCATTTGCTGAGCAATAGCTTGTAGTAACTTAGCTACCTGAACTAGCTTGCTAATCACCTTGTTGTGCTGCCTACATAATTTTCTAAATAGTCTAGTTAGCTTGCTAGTCACCCTACATAGCTGCCTAAACTAAAGCTATTGCCTACTATTCCATTCCCTATTGTCCACCTGCCTATTGTGGTTGTACCATTTGTGCTCCTGCTGCGTATTTATACATCTATCCTCCTTGTTTAAATTTTAAATTAACTAACTAATTATTCAATTTATTTGTATCAGTTTCTGGTTTTAATAACTAATTAGTTCCAATACTATTTACCATTTTCTAAGTACGCTAATTCTGTACCTAATTAATAAATGGCTAGTACTTAGAATCCATAGACCCAGGATTATTTAAATATGTTCTTAAAGCTTTTCGTTCACCTCCTGAATAATCATATGGATTCATACCTATAGAACGCATATAATCTCTAGTCTAGCTTCTATTATAGGTTGGGGTTGGTGCAGTAGGTAACTCTGCAGTTGGAGTAATTTCCTTTACTGGAGATTTTGGCACTACATTATCTAACGTCTATAAAGTCATAGTATTAACTGTTGGGGTTGGTGTGGACTAATTAAACTAGTTACCTCCTCTCTTACTATAAACATTATTTAAGTAACTGGCTAAATCTTTGTGTTGTGATAAATAACTTCCCACTTTACTAAAGTCTCCAGTCTTATAAGCATTTGCTACGTCTACCTGAGATACTCCATCATAATTCCATATTCCCCTACCCTTATTAATCCATGAATTAGATGTAGGAGCTTTTGGAGCTAATGCAGTTCTTGGTCTACTAGGTCTACTAGTTGCAGGAGGTGTACTATTGGTAGGCTTATCTGTAGAAACGGTAGGAGAATTAGATTTTTTAGTAGCCTAAGATTTAGTGGATTCATTTTGGTTATTAGGAATAGTTGGATTATTCCATGAATAAGAATAATTTTTGGTATTCCACGTACCTGTCTGTCCTTTTCTATTAGACATAGTACCATTTATATTCCACGTAATTCCGGTAGTTGGATCGTATAGGGAATTTTGTTTCTAGTTGAATAAATAATTAGCATTCAGTTTGCCATTACTAAATCTTTTATTTAAAAAGTGATGAAAGGTAGTAGGAACTGCTCCCTATATAGTATAATAGTCGCTTCCGTGAACTTTCATTCCTGGATTTCTAATAATTTTTAGTAAAATTTGCCATAATTATACAAGTATTAAATCCTTAGTGTTGAATACTGCTTCCTACATTAAACCTGAGTCAGTAAACCATCTACATCTCAATCCTTTCATTTCATCTTTAAATATTGCTTGCTCTTTTCTAATAACAAGCATAGCCGGACAATGCATTTTGTCACGCTAACGCAGACTTACAACATCTCCCGGCTATAGATAAACTTTATTACTTGTTTCCATTATCTTTAATTTGATTCTTTCTTTCTGTTAATTTCTCATTAACTATTGCCATAATTCGTGATTCATTAACTACTACAAATCCTTGTTTGAAAAATGGAACAGTAGCTTCACTAGCTTTAGTAAAGAATACTACATCACCTTCTTTTAAGAACTCACATTTGAATCCAGTCTCAATTACAGTACCCACACGAATGAACTGTTCCAACTCGTGAATCTGACCATCTTCTTCACTCTTGTATTGAGGAGCAAATCCACCTAAGTCTGTAATAATACCACTCTCTACTGTTACCTTTTGGAAAGGATTCTCATCAAAAGGTTTAATTAATGCATAAGAACCCATTGGTAATATCTCTAGACCATTGATGTCCTTTGAGATTTCTTTAGCATAGTCCTCAAGTGCCTTATTGTGTTTTTCAAATTTATCTACATATTCATCTACTTTAGTATTAAATTTAGATTTCTTCTCATTAGCTAAAATAACGCCTGCTCTTTGTCCATTAACTACAATAGGAGTTCCCGTGCTTTCCATACCGATAAGTGATTGAGCTACTTTCTCTTTTCCATTTAATTCACTTCTAAAATCCATAGTCATTTACATTTAATTTATGGCAATAATTACCATTTACCTTGTTCACAAAATTCATCTTCAACTCTAGTTTTATTATCTAATACACAGCCACATAAATCACATAAATCACCGAAGTTGGTATTTAATTTGTGATCACATTGATTGACATATACCTAATCTTTTAATTGCTATATCTTGATGTTTATTCTTAATATTATAATATATACTTTTTAATATAGTTATTGGACTTAGTTAAAATACCATGTAACCATTTAATTAATATGTTTAATTTCA
>CYGL01000145.1_pt1 | contig 37654 bp, 50 predicted proteins | sample 485531 | NCBI WGS metagenome assembly CYGL01 (sample SAMEA3497897, study PRJEB9818) | human gut metagenome | reverse complement strand
ACCGCGTGGGCGGTGGACTGGCTTGCGGAACGCTGGCCGAAGACCAGCGCGGTGGTCATCGACGCGCAGTCGCCGGCCATGAGCCTTTTGCCCGACCTGCAGAAACGACACATCAAAGTGATTGTCACCCAGTCACGTGATCTGGGGGCGGCGACCGGAAGGGTGCTTGACATGATCCACGCCGGAACCCTGCAGCATCTGGACGCGAAGCACCAGCCGCAACTGAGCATGGCCGCGCACGGCGTCACGTTGCGTGACATCGGCCCCAACGGGCTGAAGGCATGGAACAAGAAAGGCTCCGACATCGACATCAGCCCGTTGCAGGCGTGCACGGTCGCATTGCACGGGGCGTTCGTCAGCAAACGCAAACCGGGCAGGAAGCAGAGGGTGATGGTCTGATGGTCAGCAGTGAAATCGTGACCGCCGCAGGCGGCAAACCGTTCCTCGCCAGCGAATCCCTTCCCTCCATTCGAGCTATAAAAGGCATCGATGAGGCTGATTGGGACATCATCGAGCGTCTGTTGCGGGTGTGGCTGCAGAAGCAGAACGGCAATATTCTCCGCTCGCTTTACTATTCGGCGCACGAACGGGTCAAGGATTTCGGCATCAGCATTCCCGACAAGATCAGGTCGAACGTGTCCGTGATGATCGGCTGGCCGGCCAAGGCCGTGCGCATGCTCGCCGACCTGAGCGCGTTCGAGGGCTTCAGTATCGACGGAGGCTCTGATGAGGGCTTGGCCGCCGACGTGTCCGGTGTGTTCGAGTCGAACGCCCTGGATATCGTCGTCTCGCAGGCGGTGGTGAGCGCCTACACGCATTCATGCGCGTTCCTCACCATCAGCCGCACCATTGGCGGGGTGACCATCATTCCCCGTTCGGCGGATTGGTCGGCGGCCATATGGGATTCGGTCAACAACCGGATCGGATACGCGCTGACCATCACCGACGCCGACGAGCATGGCGTCATCACCGGTTTCAACGTGTGGCTGCCGAACCGCGTCTACGTGTGCTCGAACAGTATGGGCAAGTGGTCCGCGGAACGCCAGGACACGAATTACGGCAGGCCCACGGTGGTCTCCCTGTGCTACGACCCGCAATTGAACCGACCGTTCGGCCGTTCGCGCATCACGCGCCCGTTGATGTCCCTGACCGATATCGGCGTGCGCACCATGCTTCGAATGGAGGCGAACGCCGAATTCTATGCGGCCCCGAAACTCTGGTTCCTCGGAGCCGACCGCGACGCCTTCAGTGAAAACACGTGGAAGAGCCTGATAAGCGCCATCAACGCGATCAGCAAGGACGAGGACGGCGACGTGCCCACCCTGCAGCAGGTGCAACAGGCCTCGATGCAACCGCATTCGGACATGCTCAAGACCATCGCCATGCTGGTGGCCTCCGAGACGAACGTGCCCGTCAACGATCTGGGCATCACGATGGACAATCCCGCATCCGCTGAGGCCATGGCCGCCGCGGAACGCAAGCTCAGCCGCGAGGCTGACCGTCAGAACCGGCTGTTCTCCCGCGCCCTGAAGGACGCGGTTGGCATGGCGTTGGATCTGGATCCGGCCGAGCTCGCGCGCATCACACCGGTATGGGCACCGACCCGCGAGGTGTCGGACGCGGCCCGCGCCGACTCGTTCTCGAAGATAGCCGGCGTGCAGCCGGCGTTCGCCGAATCCGAGGTCGGCTGGCGGTACGCCGGATTCCCCCAAAGCGATGTGACACAGATCATGAATGCCGTCAATGCGAACAAGGCCGGCAGCGTGCTCGACCGATTGGTGAACGGAGGCGTCGATGGCACCCAGCAGAAGCCGAACGCCCAGCCGCAATCAGGTGGACAGGCTCAGCCGGGCGAACCAGTCGGTGGTGAGGCAGGCTCAGCGCGAGCTTGACAAGGTGTTCGAGACCGTCATCAACATGTATGACGATCCCGCCGACCAGCGTGACGCCCTGCTGGAGCTCGTGCCCGCCATAGCCCGCAAATACGGCAACATCGACAGCGTGGCCGCCGCCGAATGGTATGAGAAGGTGCGCCACAAGTGGATCATAGACGACGACTACACGGTAGACAGCCGCTACGACCCGGATGATGCGCCGATGAGGAAGACGGTGCGTCGTCTCGCCGGCCACCTTTGGGACGACGAGAAAAACGGCCGCGGCCCCGATTACGATGCCGCGAAACGCGGGCTGCACGCCAGCATGGACCGGTGGGTGAAGGCCGGTGGCCGCGAGACCATCATGCGCGCCTCCAAACACGACCCGTCGAAGCCCCGGTACGCACGAGTGCCGTCCGGCGCGAAGACGTGCGCGTTCTGCGCCATGCTCGCCAGTCGAGGCTTCGTGTACGCCAGCGAGGACAAGGCCGGCGCTCTCGGCCAATACCACAAGGACTGTGATTGCGAGATCATCCCCAGCTGGGATGGGAAGAACCCCAAAATCGAGGGCTACGACCCGGACAAGCTATACAGGGAGTATCTCGAGGCCCGTGATTCCGTGGAATCCGAACAGCCCACGCTCAAGGAAATCCTCACGGCCATGAAATCCCAGCCCGGCCGATACAACGACTCGTTCGCATCGTACAAAATCAGTGTCGCCAAGGAGTCGGATTTTGCCGCGACCATAGGTTCGCGGCATGTTTCGGCGTTGAACAAGCTGCTGAACGATTCCAAGCATCGCGACACGGCCGAGCTCTTCGCCAGAGGCACGAACGCGTACAGGATACTCGGCGCGAAACTACCCAATGACACCGAAGCCCCATTTCAGTCCCTCGGATGGCGGCATATATCTGAATCTCGCCGCCGTCGGAAAACACCAGCCGGGCCACCCGCCATACAACACCCTTGTCCATGAATGCTCCCACATGCTGGATTGGATACTTGGTGACGATAAGGCCCAGATGTATTTCTCCGCGCTGTCACGCGAAGGGCAGTCCTTCGCCATCATGCTCAGCACCGATGCGCGCCAAGCCTTCAACGAGCGTCTGGCGAAAGTCCAGGGAGGCAGCCTCAAGGCCAGACGAGAGGCCGCACTTGGGCAACTCTATATGGACGTCGCCGCGGACCTCGGAAAGAAAGGGGACCACTCCATCCATGACATGTTCCAGGCCGGCCTTGGAAGCCAAGGAGACGACTACGCCTATCTGCTTTCCCGTTTCGGACACAGAAAAGGGTATTTCCAATCCAGCGGGAACCAGGAGGCCGAAGCGTTCGCCGAGATGATGGCGGCGCAGATAACCGATGAGCATTCATGGGAGATAATGGAGAAGTATTTCCCCAACGCCACGAAAATGTTCAACGGGATGGTCAAGGAGGCGCTGAATGGCAAAGCCCTGGAGTGACGAAGTCGATGCGCTGCTCGACGAGTACGCCCGCAGATTCCACGATATCTATTTCCACTTCGGCGAAACATATCCGGACGATGACGAAAAGCTGAAAGCCGACATCCAGCATTGGCTCGATATCGGCAAACCGCGCCCATGGACGGATTTCCCCGGAGACGTTCTCGTTTAAGCGAGAACGACATTTTTTGTAACCACCCGCACGGGTGGTTTTTTTATGCCCGAAAAGGGCCCGTCAACCTATAAGGAGAACAATCATGGCCGAAAACCAACAGTCCGGACAGGAGCAGAACGGCGGATCGCAGGACATCGACTACAAGGCCAAATACGAGGAGGCCATCGCCCATTCACGCGAATGGGAGAAGCGTGCCAAGGCCAACAAGACCGCCGCCGACGAGCTGGAACAGCTCAAGCAGTCGCAGATGAGCGACGCGGAGAAGGCCGCCGCCAAGACCGCGAAGCTCCAGAAGGAGCTCGAGGAGCTCAAGGCGGAGAAGCAGTCGAACGCATGGCGTTCGCAGGTCGCATCCGAAACCGGACTGCCCGCGAACCTCATCACCGGCTCCACGTTGGAGGAGATGCAGGCCAACGCGAAGTCCATCAGCGAATACGTGGCCGCTCAGACCGGCAGGAAGCTCCCCGAGGTCAAGAACCCCGGCAAGCAGCCGGACGTGGCGCCGAACGACCTGCTGCAGTTCGTCTCCAACGTGTTCTCCAACTAGCAACCAACCATTTCACAGTAAGGAGCCAATACCATGGCTATTTTCAGTACCGGCGGCATCGCTGCCATGCCCAACCAGATCGCGGACAGCATCGTCGACCAGGTGCAGTCCGGCAGCGCCGTAGGCGTGCTTTCCCAGCAGAAGGCGATGCGCTTCGGCGAGACCAGCATCGTCACGTTCGAGAACCGTCCGAAGGCGGAGTTCGTGGACGAGGGCGTGCAGAAGTCCAGCACCATCGGCTCGTTCGGAGTGGTCAAGACCGCACCCCACAAGACGCAGGTCACCATGCGCTTCAACCAGGAGGTGCAGTGGGCCGACTCCGACTACCAGCTCGGCATCGTCAACAAGCTCGCCTCCGAGGGTGCCAAGGCGCTTTCCCGCGCGCTCGACCTCGGCCTGTTCTACTGCCTCAACCCGCTGACCGGCAAGCCTATCAAGGCCTGGACGAACTACCTGAACAAGACGACCAAGCGCGTGACCCGCACCGCCAATCCGGACACCGACATCGAGACCGCCATCGGCCTGATCCTCAACGACAAGGAAGGCTGGGACGTCAACGGCATCGCCATGAGCCGCGCCTACGCCTTCGACCTCGCCACCCTGAAGGACACGCAGAAGCGCCCGCTCTACCCGGAGCTGGGCTACGGCGTGAACATGAACTCGTTCAAGGGCATTCCCACCTCGGTGACCACCACCGTCAATGCACCGGAGTTCGTCGCGCCCTCGACCGGAGAGAGCTACACAGTGCCGAAGGTCGGCGCGATCGTCGGCGACTGGAAGAGCGGCATCTACTGGGGCGTGCAGCGCAATCTGCCGTTGGAGACCATCACCTACGGCGATCCGGACGGCCAGGGCGACCTGCGCCGCAACAACCAGATCGCTCTCCGACTGGAGATCGTCTACGCCTGGTACGTGTTCACCGACCGCTTCGCTGTGGTCGAGGGCAACGCACCCGACACCAAGGAGGCCAAGCGATGAGTCAGGCAGTCGAATTCCACCACCTGACCTCAGGGGTGGCGAACACCGCCCGCCAGGCGGTCATCGAAACCCAGTTCGTCGACGATAAGGGCAAACCCATCGACCTCAATGGCGGTTCTTCCACCCCATCTGCGGGCAGCGTCACGCCGGCCAGTCTCGGCGGCTATTCCTCCGGCACCGGTCACGGCAAGGTCGTGCAGGTCAAGGCCGATGGCAGCGGCTTCGACTTCGTCGCCCCGGTCACGGCCCCGACCGCCGACACGCTTGCCGGTGCCACGGATACGGGCAAGGGTGTGCTCAAGGCGACTGACGCTGCGGCGGCGCGCAAGGCCATCGGTGCCGGCACCAGCTCGTTCAGCGGCTCGTACGACGATTTGACGAACAAGCCGACGATTCCTGCCGCCTACACGCTGCCGGCCGCGACCGCTGCGGCGTTGGGCGGAGTCAAGCAGGGTGCGGCCGTACCGGACCTCGCCACCGACGCGAATACGACGACCGCGAACGCCAAGATCAACGCGCTGCTCGCCCAACTGCGTGCGGCCGGTGTGATCGCGGCCTGAGGGGAGGCACGCTCATGGCCGATGACATCGATCCGGGCATGACCGTGCCCGTCCCGCCGTTCGCCAGCGCCGATGATCTCACCTCCCGTTGGCATGAGCTCACCGGCGCCGAACGGGCGAAGGCGGAGACGATGCTGGCCGACGCGAGCGACAAGATCATCACCGACTGCCCCCGTTGGGCGCAGGCCTCGGAGGCCACGCTGCGGCGTATCTGCTGCGCGATGGTCAAAAGGGCCATGCTCAACGAGGACGTCGCCGGGGTCACCCAATCCACGCAGACCGCGAACGGTTTCACCGAGGCCAACAGCTACTCGAATCCTGATGGGGATCTGTATCTGACGAAATCGGAGAAACGGTCGCTGGGCTGCGGCGTGCAACGCATGTGGAGCATCGACCTGTCCGACGGGAGCGTGAACCCATGAGACTGCATGGCGAAACCATCACCGTCACATGGCGCGTGCCATCCGGCGAGGTGGATGGGGGCAACAATCCCGTCTGCAGGACGGAAACGGAGACCATCGACGACGTGCTGGTCAAGCCCGGAGCCGACGAGAACACCACCGGCTCCACGCGGCCGGCCGGTATCACCGCCGCGTTGACGATCGCAATACCGAGGGTCTGGACGTACCGGAGCCTTAGGAATGCGCTGGTCACCATACGCGGCCATGACTATCGGGTGATAGGCGACCCATTGCCGGTCGACGGCGGGATTACCCCCACCCGGTGGAATTTGAGCGTTGAACTGACGGATACGGAGGGATGACGCATGTCAAGCAACGTGAAACTGAACCTGCCGGCGTTCACCGCGTTCCGCCAGTCGCCGCACGTGATCGGTGCCGCCAACGCGGAGGCCGAACGGGTCGCGGCGAGGGCGAACGCGCTCGGCCACAACTCGCATGGCGGCAAACCCCAGTACGGGGTGCTGCCGGCGATCCCGTCGAACGTGGGCACCATCGCCCTCGTGCAGGCCGAGAACCATCAGGCGTTTGTCGACAACTCGGCCCACAACACGTTGGCCAAGGCTTTGGGAGGTGGCGGCTGATGGCCGTGAACGCGGAAAAACTCGTCATGGACTGGCTCAACGCCGACCCGACGATCAAGGCCGAATGGCCGGCGATGTTCGACGTGCCCGCCGAGTCCAGCGCCACGCATCCGATACCGTTCGTCACCGTCGAACAGGTCGGAGGCTCGGACGAACCGTTCCGCAGCCTGCCGCTCATCGCGGTGCAGGTGTGGGGCGAGTCGCGCTGGCTGGTTTCCGAGGCCGCAGCGAAGCTCATACTCCCCCGGCTCAAACGTATCGTCGAACTGCCCGAGGTCGTCGATATCGACATCACCGGCCGCACGCATTTCCCCATGCCCGACGGCCGGCCCCGCTACCAGATACTCATACAACTCACCGTCAAATCAGACGACTAACGAAAGGTCTAAATCATGGCTGGTTCCACAACCAACGATTCCACCATGGTGTCGTTGGGCAAGTTCAAGGTCGGCGGCTACGCCTACTGGGCCCCCGCCGGCACCACGCTGCCCACCGACTCCACCACCGCATTGCCCGCCGCGTACAAGCTGCTCGGCTACCTGTCCGAGGACGGCCTGACCAACGCGACCGACACCGGCACCACCGAGATCAAGGACGCGAACGGCAACACCGTGATGAAGATCATCACCAGCTACGCCGAGTCCTACCAGTTCGCCCTGCTCGAAGTGCTGCGAGCCGAGGCCGCGAAGCTCCGCTATAACTCGGACGCGGTCACCGGCACCGACAAGAGCATGACCATCAAGCACCGGATGCCCTCCGACGAGGACTTCGTCCTGGTGTTCGAGATAGCGATGAGCGGCGACGTGAAGGATCGTCTCGTGATCGGCGACGCGACGCGCGCCGAGTTCGGCGACCGTCAGGTGCATGCCGGCGACGCTCAGGTGTACGACGTCACCCGTGTCCGCCAACGACATGGGCGGCGGCGCCACCGCCATCGAATACATCGGCGCCGCGGCCCATAGCATGGCCGCCACCGAGGCCCTGCTCGGCAAGGTCATGGATCCGGTCAACGGCGACGAGACCGCCGAAACCGGCGAAGAGACCCCGGCCGCCGAATAACGGTTCTTCCCGCGTCACGCGTTCGACGACTTCCCCGCGACGCGGGAACCCTCATTTTTTCAACCCTCGAAGTCGTCCATGGTTTTTTTGGAGAAGTCATTATGTCACGAAACCGTCATCATCGTTCCGGTAATCCCGCCACCAACAACGTCCCCGGCAACCGTCCGCAGGATCACAGGCCCGCGCAGGGCAAGCCGCGCACCGTCACCGTCAAGGGTATCCCCCTTACCATCGACCCGAAACTGATGGACGATTGGGAGCTCGTGGAACTGTTATACGACTGCCAGTCGGATCCGGAGGGCAACGCGCTGGCCGTGATCCCGTTCCTGCGCAAGGTGCTCGGCGACGGCTACGCGAGGGTCAAGGACGCGTTGCGCGACCCGGACACCGGGCGCATCAGCGGTGAAAGCATGGGCGAATTCGTCGAGGAGCTGATGGAGAAGCTCAACGACGCGGCCCCAAAACTCCTGACGCTCGTATACCTGCTGCATGCCTGTCCCGACCAGCTGGCGGCGGACATGCGGCGCGTATACGGGCTTAGCGTCTACGAGCTGGATCCGTTGGAGACGGCCGCGTTGGCCGCGAACCTGCCCGCCGGCTCCCTTATCTGGCAGAAGCTGGACGTTCCGGTCGCGTGGACGCTTGACCAGTATCTGGCGGCGGCGCGCATAGACCAGATGAACATGTGGATGTGGGGCAACGCCGACCCGAAGAAACGCGGCCCGCAGCCGGAACCGCTGCCAAGACCCGGCAACAGCACCGACACGCCTGCCGCGAACCACTCCAAGCCCGAAAACGACGGGGAGACCGCGTCGACGACGCGCACCATCAAACCCATGGCCCTGACCGTCGCCGAACTCGACGAGTTCATGAGCCGTGAATTCACGGACGTGGAGACGAAACCCCTCACCCACAACGAGTGAATAACTGAAGAGAGAGGCATGGTCATGGCATACCAGCTGGCTCAGGCGTACGTGCAGATCGTGCCCAGCATGAAGGGCGTGGGCAAGGCCATCGAAAGCGCGTTCGACGGGCCATCCAAATCGGTCGGCCAGAAAGCCGGCGACACCGCCGGCGGCGGCTTCTCCAGGGGATTCTCCGCGAAGCTCGGCGTGATCAGCGGCGTCGCATCCAGCATCGCCACGAAGGTCATCGGCGTGTTCTCCGGCCTGTCCGGGCAGATCCTCGACGCATCGGATTCGACCCAGAAGTTCGCACAGACACTGGACTTCGCCGGCGTCGGGGCCGACCAGATCAAGAAACTGACCACGTCCACGCAGGAGTACGCGAACAAGACCGTCTACGGTATCGACGACATCCGCAACACCACCGCCCAGCTGGCCGCCAACGGCGTGCCGAACTACGACAAGCTCGCCGAAGCGGCCGGCAACCTGAACGCGGTCGCGGGCGGCAACAGCGAAACGTTCAAAAGCGTCGCGATGATGCTCACCCAGACCGCCGGCGCAGGCAAGCTGACCACGGAGAACTGGAACCAGCTGGCCGACGCGATCCCAGGCGCTTCGGGCAAGCTCCAGGAGGCGATGCTCAAGAACGGCGCGTACACGGGCAACTTCCGCGACGCGATGGCCAATGGAGAGATCACCTCACAGGAGTTCAACGACGCGCTCATGCAACTGGGCATGAACGACGGTGCCATCAAGGCGGCGGAAAGCACGCAGACGTTCGAGGGCGCGTTCGGCAATCTCGAGGCCACCATCGTGGACGGTGCGGCGAACATCGTCAACACCGTCAAACCGTACATCACCGGAGCGGTCACTGCGTTGGGCGACGGCATCGGCAAGGCGATGCAGTGGGTGAACGACTTCACGGGCGCGCTCATGAAAACCGAGGGCGTGCAGACGTTCGCCAACGGGGTGAAAAGCATCGCCGGCGCGGTCGGTTCGGTCGTCGGCCCGTTCGCCGGCGTCATCGGCAGCCTGCTCGGCTTCACCGGCGGCGCGTACAGTGCCGGCGGGGCCGGCCAGCAGCTCTCCAATATTCTGGGCAGCATCGGCGGCATGCTCCAGTCGGTCGGCACGTTCGTCCAGCAGAACGCCGACTGGATGCAGGCGCTCGCGGTCGCGGTCATGGCGGGATATGGCGCGTTCAAGCTGTTCTCGATCATCACGACCGTGGTTGGCTTCGTCAAGGCGTTCAGCCTCGCTGACACCGTCGCCGCCGCAAAGCAGTGGCTGTTGAACGCGGCTATGAACGCGAACCCAATCATGCTGGTCGTCACCGCGATATCGGCGCTGGTCGCCGCACTGGTCTGGTTCTTCACGCAGACTGAGACGGGTCGCAAGGCGTGGGCGGCGTTCACGTCGTTCGTCTCCTCTGCATGGCAGAAGACGGTCGATGCCGTCACCAGTCTCGGCCAGAACATTGCGAACTTCTTCACGCAGACGCTTCCCAATGCGTTCCAGTCCGTCGTCCAATGGTTTCAGCGGCTGCCGGAACGTATAGGCGGCGCATTGTCGAACCTGCTCACGGCTGTGGGCGAATGGGCCACCGGTTTCGCGCAATCCGCGTGGACCGCCGGGAACCAGTTCGTGCAGAACGTCGTGTACTTCATCACGCACTTGCCTGAGACGATTGCCTACTGGCTGTCCTATTCGATCACGTTCGTGGTCGCATGGGTCGCGCTTATGGGTCAGAAGGCCATCGACGCTGGCACACAGTTCGTGCAGAACGCGGGCACGTTTATATCCCAGCTGCCAGGCAATATCTGGAACTGGCTGGTCGCCACCGTCACGAACACGGCCAATTGGGTGGCGCAGATGGCCGGCAAGGCCAGCGAGGCCGGAAGCCAGTTCCTCAACAACACGGCCACGTTCATTTCCCAATTGCCCGGCAGGATATGGGCGTTCCTCGTGAACGTGCTGACCGGCGCGGCCAACTGGGCAGGACAGATGGCGTCGAACGCGGCGCAGGCCGGCAGCAGTTTCATACGGAATGTGATCCAGTTCGTATCTCAGCTGCCCGGATGCATCGCCGCCTACCTGTGCGGCGTGATATCGAACGTCGGGGCCTTCGCCGGTCAGATGGGGCAGGGCGCGCTCAACGCCGGACGACAGTTTTTGAGCAACATCGTCAACACGCTCGCCTCGATACCGGGCCGTGTGGTGTCCATCGGACACAACATCGTCGAGGGCATCGTCAGCGGCATCATGGGCAGCATCGGGCGTATCGGCAACGCGATCCTCGGCGGCGTGAACGACGCCATCGCCAACGTGAAGCGCATGCTCGGCATCCACTCCCCCTCACGCCTGTTCCGCGACCAGATCGGCATGATGATGGGCCTTGGCCTCGCCAACGGCATCGACGCCTCCGCTCGCTACGTGAACGCCTCCATGGGCAGCATGATCGGCGGGCTCATGCCCGACATCAACGACCTGCTGCCCGCCAACCGCACGTACGACGCGGCCACGATGAACCGGCGCATGGTGTACATGCCGTCCACGGACGCCATGCAACCGCAAGCGGGCGCAGCGAACGTGAACATCACCAACTACTATCCGCAGGCCGACCCGTGGCCACTCGCCACGAACGACAGTCTCGACAAGCTGACGGTCGGAATCTAAAGGGGGTTGCTTATGGCCGGTGTCGATTACGCGCTCAACGGCGTGGCCCTCGACTCCCAATACTGCCGCGTCACGTTGGGCAGCACCCTGTTCGCCGGAATCTCCGTGTCCCGCAGCAAGGTCAGCGCCCCGTTCCGGCATGGCACGATACCATCCGGTTTCGCTCCTTCGTTCGAGGAACGCAGCGTGACGCTCAAGGTCACCGCGTTCCGTGCGGGCGCGTTGGGCCACGGCGATGCCTCGGGTTTGGATTCGAGCCGCTTGGCGCGCCTGTGCACGGCGCCGAGCCTGACGCTGGCCCGCCGGGTCAACGGGCAGGCGCAGCAGGCCGTCGTGGAGCTCGCCAGTCTGGAGGCCGACGACGGGGGCACCGTGCTGGACAGGCTCACCCCGTTCACGGCGGTGTTCGCCATGCCCCAGGTGTGGTGGCGCGATCCGGTCGCGTATGACCGCCAGGTGGCGGCTAACGCGACGGCCATGCTGTGGCCGTCCGCCGCGCAATGGCGGCAAGCATACTGGACACGCTGGGCCGGCAAGGCGAACGACTCGACCTCGCTCATGGCGGATTTCGTGACCATGTGGATGGGTGAGCCGGACAATTCGCCGTCGTCGCTGATCCCGTTGTCGTCGGGCATACCGGACGGCATGTTCGGCGACGCGCCCGTCAACGATCTGCTGATCCGTTTGCCCAAGGGCGTGAGCAGCGCCTCGGTCACCGACCCCACGTCGAACACGGGCGTCATCTGGCAGGGTGCGGCCAACGCGAACGCCTACACGTATCTGGACGTGGGCAACTGCCTCGCATGGCAGTCCACGGCGGACCACCAGTGGACGCAGGCGGGCACGGACGTGACCGGCGGCTTGGATTATCCGGCCAACGGGCTGCTGCAATGCTGGCCGAACCCGACCGACAACGGATACCGACTCACGTCGAAGATCACCGGCTCGTCGGAGCCGCTGCTCGTGCACGTGCGCCGCGCATGGTGGTAGGCCGCGCATCCGCTTTTTCATGCAATTTTTCCGGCGTCATGCAATTCCCATGCCGGTTTCTAACGTTTGGAGTCCCCTATGACCAAGACCCTGCATGCCCGGCTCGTCGCCTACCTGCCCAACGGCGGCAGGCTCGGCAATCTGCCCGCACCGCTTTCATGGGATGCGAGCGTCGTCAACAACGACCTCGGAGCCCTCAAGGTCACCTACAGCCGTCGTGCCGTCGGCGGCGGAATCCTGAAACGCGGTCTCGAACAGGGGCTGGAGATCGGGCTCGAAGTCAGTGACGGCGGAGCATGGAGCGAACCCTACAACTGCCGCTTCCTGCTCATAGGCCGCTCCCGCAACGCGGAGGACGTGTCTGACACGGTGACGCTCACCTGCCAGAGCATGGGCTGGCTGGCCAACAAGATACTCAACAACGACACCAGCCACCTGATCGCCGACGGCGACAACAAGGGCAAAAGAGCTTTTCTCTCCAAGAACCCAGGCACGATCCTGCGCACGATCCTCGATGAGAACAAGGCGCGCAAGGGAGCCGGCCTCGTGCTCGTCCCCGGTTTCGACACCGGCAAGGACGCGGCTGGCGCGAACTGGAAGAACGTGTACACGCTCTACTACAGTCTCGGCACATCGTTGAACAGCATGCTTTCGAGCATGGTGGGCGGCGGCGCCATCGACTGGCGCACCGAAGGCCGCACACTCAGAATATGGAACGCCGACAGCACCAGTCTCAGCCGTGACCTGTCGGGCCGCGTGCACATCAGCATGGCACACGACATACTCGAGGCCCCCGAAGAGGAATCCATCGAAGACCTCAGCTCCGATATCCTCGTGGAGGGCGACAACGGGCTCATATTCCGCGAGTCGAATCCGGCGGCACCCACGCCGTGGGGCGGCTGGGAATCCTACGTCAGCCAAGGCGGCGTGAGCGACGAGGCCACCGCCAAGGCGTTCATGCAGACCACCCTCGCCAGCAGTGCGAGGGTGCGTGGCCAGTACACCCGCAGTCTGCTCGTCACCAACGCGGAAAGCCTGCCATTGGTCGATTACCGGCCCGGTGACTGGATCACCGCGCCCACAGTCCAGCATGGCGAGAAGGTGCGAATCCAACAGGTCACCGTCTCGCTTGACTCCAACGGGCTCAAGGCCAGCATCACGCTCAACGACAAGGTGTACGACTCGCAGGTGCGAGCTGCCAAGAAGATCGCCGGCATCACCGGCGGTGCGACTCTTGCGGGCAGTGAGGGCGGCCGCCCCGCTCCGGAGAAGGATCATCGCACGCCGAAGGCCGTGACCGGCTTGGTCGTGGCGACCGACGCCTACATCTCCTCCAGTGGTACGGCGTTGGGTTTGGCTACCTTGCAGTGGGCTGCGGTCTCGCAGGCGACGGATGACACCGCCATCGACATCAGCTCGTATCGCGTGGAATACCGTAAGAATCTTGCCGGTGCCCCGTGGGTCAGTGGTGGCGTGACGGACGCGCAGCGGCTGACGTTGGGCATCGGCGGCTTGGAATGCGGGCAACGCTATGAGTTCCGGGTCAGGGCCGTGCCCACGTATTCGGACAAGCTGGGCGACTGGTCGGACGTGGTCGTGGCTTTGGTCGCCTCGGATGTGACGCCGCCGAGCATCCCGTCCAAGCCGATACTCACCTCGAAATTGGGTGTGGTGGACGTGCAGTGGGACGGCAGGAACAATGCCGGCGGCGGCATGGAGCTGGACTTCGACCACGTGGAGGTCGGCATCAGCGACTCCAACGGGAACTGGAAATACCGGGATAGCGTGGCGCGTGACGGGCATTGCGTCGTCACCGGATTGGAGTATCGCGCCTACTGGTTCGCTTTGCGTTCGGTCGATCATTCGGGCAACAAGTCGGACTGGTCGGCGGGTGCGAGCGTTGTCGTGCAGTCCGCGGTCAGCAAGGAGGACATCGGCCAGCTCGACAAGGACATCGCCGCGAACAGGAAGGCGATGGAACAGGCCCGGAAGGACATCACCGCCAACCGCACCGAGATTTCGAACGCGAACAAGCGCATCGACGCGAACAAGACGGCCGTCGCCGACGCGAACAGGGAGCTGGCTCAGGCCAAGCAGGACATCGCGCAGGCGAACAGGGAACTGGACGCGGCGCAGGGCGACATCAGCCAGGCCAAAAAGGACATCACTGCCAACAAGACGGCCATCGACAAAGCGAACCAGCAGCTGACGACGGCCCAGTCGGACATCGCGCAGGCGAAGAAGGACATCACGCAGGCCAAGTCGGACGCGGCCAACGCGAAAAACGAAGCGGGCAAGGCCAATGCGGCCATCGAGTCGGCGAGAACCGACATCGCGAACGCCGCGTCGAAGGCCCAGTCCGCGTTGGACAAGGCCAATTCCGTGGGCAAGAGCCTCGACGGCCTGCACAACGTGTACGAGGGGCCCGACGACCCGACCACGCTTTCCGGCGTGACCGTGCGTCAGGGTGATTTCTGGTACAAAACCCAAAAATACTGGACGCGCTGGTCCGGCGAGGCGAACAACAGCACGTCCCTGCTGGCGGATTTCTACACGTACTGGCTGGGCGAGCCGAACAACAGCGCATCCGTGCTGGTGCCGTTGTCCAGCCGTTTCATCGGCGTGTACGTCTTCGACGGTTCGCGGTGGAACGAGCGCAACATCGTGGCCGCGAACATTCTCGCCTCCGGCAGCGTGGTCGCCTCCAACTTGGCGGCGAACAGCATCACGACGGAGAAGCTGGTCGCCGGGGCCATCACCACGGACAAGGTGGCGGCGAACGCGATAGTCGCCGGCAAGATAGCCGCCGGAGCCATTTCGACGGACAAGCTGTCCGCATTGGCGGTCACGGCCGACAAGCTCGCCGCCAATTCGGTGGTGGCGGGCAAACTGGCGGCGAACAGCGTGAACGCGGACAACATCATCGCGAACGCGGTCACGACGGACAAGCTGTCCGCATTGGCGGTCACGGCGGACAAGCTCGCCGCCAAGGCGGTCGTCGCTGGCAAGATCGCCGCGAACGCCGTCACCGCGGAAACGATAGCCGCGGGCGCGGTGGTGGCCGGCAAACTGGCCGCGAACTCGGTCAACGCGGGCAACATCGTCTCGGGCGCGATAACCACGGACAAGCTCGCCGCCAACAGCGTGAACGCGTCGAAGATAGTGTCCGGCGCGGTCACGGCGGACAAGCTCGCCGCGAACTCGGTGGACGCGTCGAAGATCGTCGGCCAGTCGATCACGGGCGACAAGATCGCGTCGAACACGATAGTGGCGAGGAACATCGCCGCCCAGTCGATCACGTCGGACCGTATCGCGGCCGGCCAGTTCACCGGCTACGTGTTCACCGGCTCAATATTCCGCACCTCCGGCTCGAACCCGAAGGTCGAAATGACCTCCAGCGGCATCCACGCCACCGACTCCACCGGCAAGGACATATTGCAGATCGGATACAACATAGAAACGGGACTCGCAGTGATAAACCCACTCACCAAACTACTGACACCATTAAGCTGGCAAGCATTCGCCGCGCAACCAGTCACCCTTCAAAGCAGATATGACAGTGGTGATATACAAAAAGAAGGTACTGGCAGCACCACAATGACCTGGATAGACACCGGTTCCACCCTACAATTCAACACTGGTTTCACCGGCACTGTGGCTGTACTGGTGTCATCGTGGATGTATTTGAGGCTGGCAGTAGGTGGCACAGGAGTCGCCGACGGCTTCGCCAGAATGCGCATAGGCATACAAATACTTGATGGCTCTGCTGAAGTGCACAGCTACAAGAACGATTGCGTAACCAACCAACTCGAAAATTCTTCGGGTGCACGTCAGGCCTCCTCTGATACCAACGCTGCGACTTTCTCCAACGGATTCATCGTTTCCCTCTCGAAAAACAAGACCTATACGGCGAAAATCTGGTTTGGATACAGGTGGAATAGCTCGGCCAAATCAAACGTATTACTCAGAGCCCAATCCCCGTTTGTCCAGATAACCCCATGTGTCAACTGAAAGGAAATAACCAATGGCAGACAACACAACCGAAACCACCGAGGCCGCGGACGCGAGCGACGTGATCGCCGCCTTGAGCCAGCAGATCAGCAGTCTGAGCGTGGACCTCGCCATCACCAAGGCGCAGATCAACGCCCTGCAGCGCAGGATCGCCGACCTCGAGGCCAAACAGTCCGAAAACAAGTAAACAACCAACAACGTTTTCCGAAAGCCACCCCACGGGGTGGCTTTTTTCATACCCGAAAACAGAAAGGAATTGTCATGGCGGAAACAACGGCGATTGGCCTCGTACACAACCTCGACACCGACCCGAACTGCCTGAAGCGACGCAACTCATGGCGCTCCAACGTCACCAAAACCGACGATAAGCATTACCGTTACGCGATCGGGGACGGACAGCCGAACTTCACCCTGCAACCCTCCACCAACATAATCCCGAAGGGCGGCATCATAGTCGTCCAATACCAAGGCAACAACGCAAGAGCCGAAGCCGATTACCCCTCCGACTGCACGATCATATCCGACAACGGCTGGCTGCTCGTCATCAAAGCACTCAAGGACAGCATCTGCGCGATCCGTTACAACAATGGCAACGTCGTCCTCAAGCATATGACGGTTCTGCCCGACGAAACAGAATACCGGCGCATGATCGACGGCTACAAGCTGGCATCAGGATTCGACGGCGACACCATGCCGTTAATGGGGGGGGCAGGGCTAAACGCCATCGTCTGGCTGCTCGCCTCCGCCGCTCTGACTGGGTGGTGGCCGCATGAGCTACATCACCAACCTGTACACCGACCCCTCATGCCACAAGCAGTTAAACACGTGGGCCGGCAGCGGCGACGTGAATGTCGAGAGCCTCGCCGGCGGGCGCTACCGCTACACGCATGCCGACAACAACACCTGGTCGTTAGCCAACTTTCAGGAGTGGCAGGAACTGATGAGATGGGGCCGTGTCGTGGTCGTCGCCTACACGGCCACCAGCGGGCTGAACGTGGAAATAGAGAGCGGCACGCCGCTCGCCTCGGGCACGACCCCATCGGGTGCCACGTGGAAGGCGGCGAAGACCGTCGGGGGCGGCAACCGCAGCATCTTCTGCCATGGCGGGGGCAGTTTGACGTTGGAGGCCTTGGCCGTGTACGAGGGCGACGATTGGCCGACCGTCCAACAACTCCTCCCCCGGTTCCCGTGGTTCGACGGAGGCTCGATGCCCCTGCAGTGATCGGCGGTGAGCGCCGATGATGCGACATAACTGGTTCCCGAACCCCATGCTCGGCGATCCGAAACCCACGAGGAGCTTCGACTGCAGCGTCAACCAGTGGGGTTCTCCGGACAGGCCGGGCATCATCCTGCGGCATTTGTCCGCCACCATCGGCGGCTACGCCGAATGGGTGGTCTCCGGCCTGCCGGCGGGCGTGAGGTGCGCGTTCGTCGCGTCCTGCGGTGCCGCCGAGGCCACGGACACGTTCCGAGGCCCCCTCATGGAGGTCATGGACTCCCACTCCGCCACATTGGGCCATTCCGAGAGCTGGGCCGACAATAAACGCATTCGAATCGTTTTCACCGTGCCCTCCGACGGTGTCGTCAAACTCATCTTCCGTGGCAGGGTCGGCAAGGACACCGCGTTCTACCAGATCATCTGCACCGAGGCCGGCAGCGACGAGAGCTTCTTCACCGGCGGCACGATGCCATTGCAGAACAACTAGCGAAAGGAAAGAAGGCCATGGCCTAGATGAACGAGACGATACCAGTATGGCTCACATTCGTGGGCATGGTCCTCGGCTCCGGTGCGACCGGCACCATCACCGCGTGGATGCTCAGACACCTCGACAATACGTCCGTGTTGGACCAGGCCGTGCGCGAACTCCTGTTGTGCCGGCTCGAGGACCTGCGCGCCGAGATGGTCGCCAACGACGGCATAGCCGACGAGGACCTCAAAGGCCGCAGCCAACGCCTCTACGACGTGTACCACGCGCTCGGCGGCAACGGTCACGGCACCAGCCTCAACAACGACATCCAGAGTGCGCCGATAGCCCCGAGAAAACCAAAGGCTTAGCCCTCGCCGATCCCGGCGGGGGCTGTTCCATGCCCACCACATAGGAAGGAAAACGAATTTGGGCAAATTCAAGAACAGAAGCAAGCCGCTACAGGCCCTCATCGCGGCATTGTTCGCCGTGCTGCTCGCATGCACGCCGGCGATCGCGATGGCCGACATGGTAGGCATCGACGTGTCCGGCTGGCAGGCCTGGAACGTGACCTGCACCGCCAGCTACGACTTCGCCGTAGTCAAGGTCAGTCAGGGCGTGGGCTTCGAGAACTCCAGTTGGCGCACGCAGGCCAAGTGCGTGACAGACCGGGGCAAGAGCCTCGGCCTGTACCATTACGCCGGCGGCAACAACGCCGAGGCCGAGGCCGACTACTTCGTCGGCCGGGCGAGGGACTACATCGGCAGGGCCGTGCTCGTGCTCGACTGGGAGTCCTATCAGAACGCCCAGTGGGGCAACGGCGACTGGGTTCGCCGGTTCGTCCAGCGCGTCCACACGCTCACCGGCGTATGGCCGATGGTGTACGTGCAGGCCAGCGCGCTGGGCCAGATACCCGGCGACGTGCGCGCCAACTGCGGCCTGTGGGTCGCCCAGTACGCCAGCAACGCGCCCACCGGCTACCAGAGCCGACCGTGGAACTACGCGATCTACGGCGAGGCCATGCGCCAGTACACCTCCAACGGCTGGGTCAACGGCTACAACGGGCCGCTCGACCTCAACTACTTCAGAGGCGACGCAAGCCAGTGGCGGGCCTACGCCAACCCCGCCGGCGCAGCCAAGCCCGCAACCCCGCCGCAGACCGAGAAGCCGCCGACCCAGACCGTCGACCTACAGGCCCTCGCGACCGCCACGATCCGTGGCGACTACGGCAACGGCCAGCAGCGGCGCGACGCGCTCGGCGCGAACTACGACAAGGTCATGGCGATCGTCAACCAGCGCCTCGCCGGCACCGCGACCGTAGCGCCGCAGCAGACCACGCAGGCCAACACGACCCGCGTGGCCGTCCGCTCCGGCGACACCATGAGCGGCATCGCCTCGCGCACCGGCCTGTGGCCGCTGTCCAAGTGGAGCGTGCCCAGCGGCAACCTCAACCTGATCTACCCCGGTCAGGTCGTCACCTACAACGGCGGCGGCAGCGTCGCCACCGGCAGCAACGCGCCGCCGGCAACCCGTACCGTGACCGTGCGCAGCGGCGACACCCTCAGCGGCATCGCCGCCCGCCTCGGCATCGGCTACACGCAGCTCACCGGCTATCGCAGCGGCAACCCCAACGTGATCTATCCCGGCGAAGTGCTGCACTACTGAACTACTGAGAACCCGAACCCAACCTGGGAACCCCGCACCTTAGCCGGGCGGGGTTCCCAGGTTCCAACTGCAGAATCGAGGACAATATGACCGACGAAAACACCGAACCCAAGACCGCCGGCACGGAGCCGACCGTGCCCGATTGGCTGCTGCCGAACCGAGCCTATGACGTGCTCAAATGGCTCGCGCTGATCGTGCTGCCGGCCATCGGCGTGCTCGTGCAGACCCTCGGCCCCGTATGGGGCTGGACGTGGGCCGATCAGGCCGCGACGACCATCAACGCCGTCGCCCTGGCCATCGGCGTCGTCATCGGCGCAAGCACCCTCAAGGCCAAGGCATCCAAAACCGAATAACCATAAAAACACCGCCCCTCCATCCGGCATAACGCTGGACGGAGGGGCGGTTTTCACGTTTTGGGAGTAGCTTTCCGAGGCTCATTTTTTGCCCACATTTTGCCCACATTTTTCGTAAAAACAGGTTAAAAACCGTTAAAACCGGTTAAAACGAAAAAAGCCGCTCAGCCCTACTCCCGCAAGGCAAAGCGGCCATTTTCCAACCCACTCTCAGCTCAGTGCGTCCTTCAACTTGCAGAAGAACCACCATTCACTGGAATGGCGTGATTCCAACGTTTCTGAGGGTTTCATACGAGCTCCAAAACGCTTTTGCCCACATTTTGCCCACATTCTTCCACGTCCGTCTCCACCTGCACCGCGGCGTCGAGCATACGGGCCACATCCATGAGGTCGCTGTCGAACAGATCCGCGTACACATCCAACGTCATCGAGGCGTTCTTATGTCCGAGCATCCGCTGCAGCGCCTTGACGTTCGCGCCCGCGTGCACGGCCAGCGAGGCTGCGGTGTGGCGCAGGTCATGAGGCGTGGGCCATTCCTCCTTCGGCCAGCCCAGGCGCACCAGCGCGTGATGCCACCAGCCGGTCGTCTTCGCCGTGCTCTGCTTCATGATCGGGCCGCCCCGCAGATCACGGAACACCCTTTCGTCCGGTTCGCGTTCCCCGCATATCGGTTTCAGCGCTTCCATGACGATGAGAGGCATGGGCACGTCGCGTTCCTCGCTGTTCTTCGGAGTGCCCTCGACCCATCTTGCCCCGACGTACACGAGGTTGCCGCCCACATGCAGCACTCCCCGGTCGAAGTCCAGGTCACGGGCCTTCAACGCCGCCGCCTCACCCCAGCGCAATCCGCAGAAGCCCAATGTCAGCACGAGCGCCCGCCGTTCCGCCCCCAGATGCTTGCCTTTGGAGCATTCGTCGGCGAATGCGATCAGTCGGGGTATGGTCAGGTACACGCGACGGCTCTTGCGTCTCGGCAGCTTGGGGAGTTCGACGTTTTCACAGGGGTTGTCGAGTATGAGCTTGTCCCGGACGGCCATGCGGCAGATGCCGAGCATGGTCTGGTACGGGCGGCTCACGGATGGAGCGCCCGAGTTCTCGATGATGTCGCTGATCCACGCCTGGACCTCGGCGCGGGTGATGGCGCCGATTCTCCGGTTGGCCCATCGAGCCTCGCAGTAGAGTCGCCATGCTTCCGTGGCGTTGACCCGTGTGGTTTCCTTCCAAAACGGCCATTTTTCCTTCAGCCACTGCTCATGCAGGTCTCCGACGAGCCGTTTGCCGCCTTCCGGATCCACGTAGCTGTTGGTTGCCTTGGCGATGGTGACGTGCTCGGCCGCCCAGTTCTCCGCATCGATTTTTCTCTTGAACCCACGCTTGTCGGTCTGCGTTCCATCCGGCTTGCGATACCTCACGCGATAGCGTGCTTCGCCTTTTGATGTCTTGTATCTGGTGACATTCGCCATGAGTGCCTCTATTCCGATATATCCTGATAAGGATGGACGATGAATTCAAAGTGCCGCCGAAACCGTGGACCGGAGCAAGCATCAAGGCACTCCGAGACGAGATAGTGCGAGGCGGCGAGGAAGTTCCCGGACTGAGCTACCAGACCGTCTATGTCTGGTATTCGCGGGTGTTGCTCGATGTGGTGGACAGGCTTGGCCGCATCGACTATGTCGGAATCATCGGCGAGCAGCCGGAAATCTCCTTCAGGGTCAAAACGGTCGATACCCTGAGGGACAAGCTCATACGGCAGGACAGCACACCATTGTATCGGATCCATGACATCATCGGCGCAAGGGTCACCGCCAGGATGACACTCCAGCAGCAGAACGATCTGGTTCGGGCGATTACCGCACTGTTCCCCAAACATCAGGTATCCGACATGAGGGAGCATCCGCATAGCGGATATAGGGGTGTGCACGTCATCGCTGGTCTTCCACGCGGCATATTCGTCGAAATACAGATTAGGACTCTTCCGCAGGACGCATGGGCCAACTGCTATGAAGCGATAGCTGATCGTTATGGCAGAAGGATAAGGTATGGGGAATACCCCGACTCCCCTAAAGGCAGGGAGCTCGTTCAGGCAATTCAGAGTACATCCGATGGAATAAGAAGCCTGGAGCTTCTTGACTCGGAACAGGAAGTCACAGTCGGCGATATCCTCGATAACGTGACCGAGATGATGCGTCATATGACGGAGTATTATCATGCGCCGAATCCTCAGGAACTTGAGAAGATAATAAAAATCGCTAATAATACTGGTAGTCTGATGCTCAAATTGGGAGGCGAACATGGTCGGAATGGTGATCCGGTACAACCGGAAGACCGGTGACAGGATCGTGCGCGAATACCCAGGCCCAAACGGATACGCGAATGCGGTCTCCGACCCGGACTTCCGCAAGAACATGGGCAAACATCTTGGCGATTGGGAGCTGGCCGTCATCGGCTCCGAGTCATTCGATGCGATTCGTACCACGCACTCCCGGTATTTCACGGGACGTGACGTTACTCCCGTGCACGCATGATTAACTAGCATTTTCGGGTATGCTTCGCCCCGTGTAGGATGGAGGCGAAGCGTCCTCCTTTCTTGAACTAGCTGGATTCTTCACTCGCCCTGTTGGCGCTGCAACGCCAGCAGGGCAATTCTTTATTTATTGCTGTTTTCAGCTTTCGATTCGCCTGACTTCACTTCGAATTTCCTCAGCAAAGGCATAGATACCGTTGAGGTCATCGATTGGCCGGCGTTCGCATTTCTTTTCTGCGTCGAAGAGTCCAATGTATTTCTGCTTGGTGTTGAAGAACAAGCGTGCGACCGGCTTGCGATTGTTGTCATCAAGGAAAATCGCGCAATACTTCTTTGCGTCACGCATGGTGATTCGGGCTGGATCAACCTCGCTGCAGGCAATAGCCTTGATAATTCGGTATGCCGCAATCTCCTCTTCGGTGGTCACGATGCCATCGTCTTCGGTGTCGTCGTTCTGTTCATCGGCGGCATCGTCCGTTTCGTCTTCGGCGGCGGGTCCGACTTTGATGTCGTCTGCGCCCAACGCGGTCTTCAGCCGGTCGTTGACCTGATCGGAGAGGAACCTCTTCAACGCCTTTTCGACGAGCGGCCTGAACTTATCCATGACAGTCTGACGGAATGCGCCGTCATAGACGTGGGCCGCAAGCAGCTTCACGAAGTCGTCGGACGGCTCCTTGAATTCATCGGAAACCGCCCGTTTCAATGCGCCGACGTATTTCAGTTCTTCCGCGCTGCTGGCGATTGATTCGATGTCGAATGCCGGTTTCGTGAGCTTCTTTAGTTCCGGCAATATGGTTTCATCGATATCCAACAGGTCAAGCACGAGGAACGGCTTGGAATCCATGCGGTTCGGCTCATCGATGTCCATATAGAAATTCCATACCTGGCCATTGGTGAGTACGCCGATTCGTGCGCGTGTAGTGGCAAAATACCGATATAGCTGGCTCGCGTTTTCGAGAGAGAGCTGTGCCCCTACTTTTTTGCATTCAATGAGGATCTGCACCTGCTCATCCAGCACCAAGGCATAATCGACTTTTTCGCCTTTCTTCACGCCGACGTCGGCGGTGAATTCGGGGACCACTTCCGTGGGGTTGAACACGTCGTAGCCGAGCACTTGGCCGATGAACGGCATGATGAACGCAGTTTTGGTTGCTTCTTCCGTCTCGATTGAGTCTTTGAGGTCTGCGACTTTCGCCGCAACGCTCTTGACCGATTCCTCGAATTCCATATGTTTCACCTTTCTAGTAGAGCACTGTCGTGCAGCCAGTTTTTGTATGCCCGGATTATCCAGGGCATGACGTTGAGTTCGCGTGCTATGGCACATTCGTCGCCGTCGAAGATAATCTCGGCGGACTGATATTCGAGCTGGTTGACGAGCATGCGTGCGGCCTCCATGTCGGCTCTCCGCTCGGTTGCGGAGTCGCATTTGCATCCTACGTCGTGGTGACGGGCATGACTAATCTCATGTGCGAGCACGCACCGGCGTTGGATTGGTGTGAGCCGGTCGCTGATGAGTATGCGGTTGTTTGCCGCGTCGTAGCCGCCCTCAAGATCTGCCGGCAACGCCAGCTCGTACACGTTGGCCCATTTACGGGCGATGGTCTCCACGTCGATCATGGCATTTCCTCGTATGCTTCCTGCTCACGCTCGATATCACCATGCTTCGCGGCAAGATCAAGAGTCGACGGATCGATAGAATTATCGTCACGCAAAGTGGGGAAATAAATTGAACCATCGTTAATCATGTGGTCAAGGCATAAATCGATTTCCTCAATGACGCCGCGAGTTTCTCGCCCTCGCTTTTGGGGTGAGGCGTTCCGACCCGCTCGTTGCGAAGTTTCGTCATCGAGGAAATGACCGTATTTTAAAAGACAAATCGCAGCAAAAGCAGGGGCTGTAATATTAACCTTATTAGCCGCCCTTTGCTCGGACAGGGTTGGAGAATGGCGAACCATTTTATTACGTATCTCGTTTGGACCGTTAAGCGCGGTTGACACTAAATATTCTGAGACCTTTGCCATGATACTCGGAATCGAATTCAACAATGATTGATTGATTTGTTGTATTACTGGATCGTCGGACATTTTCTTCGGCGGTACGCCCAATAATTCGAAATGATTTCCATTAAGGGCTTTGCGGAGCTCCTCTCTACTAATTGAAGCTCCTCCATCTAATTTGATATCGCCTTCACCAGGAAAAAGATCGGAGAGAACAAGAGATTCTCCCGTCAGTGACTCCAATGACTTGACAAGAATCAGCATGTTGAACAATGAGGCTGCAGAAGCATTTCTTTTCATACCCGAAATGAACCCCGGTGTCCATGTTGCTCCATAGCGCCTCGCTTCAGTCGCGATTTGATCCAACGTCAAGCCTTTGGCGGCTCTCATTGAATCTATATAAGCGTAGATGGCTTCATTAATTCTCATGTTCTCAATTTAACAACACGACACGCCAAAAGGCAAAATACAAGTTGTCATATTGAAACTCTGTGCTATCTTGTTAATCACGTTCCCATAACGACAACTTGTGAAAGGAGGTTTTGATAATGCCGGCAATTGCTATGAGTCCGACTCTCAGCCCCAAGGAGGTGTTCGAGAACTACGGGCTCAAGCCCAATCATCTGGCCCAGCTGCGCTACCAGAAGAAAGGCCCCCGCTACATCCAAGCGACGCCACGAACGGTTTTGTACCGACAAAGCGACATCGAAGATTGGCTGACTGCAAACACGGTGGAGACCGAAGACAGCAAGGAAATGAAAAAGGCATCCGCCGCTACGGATGCCGAGATCAAATGAAAGAAGGTTCAAATGAACAACACCATTCTAACCGACAACAAGGAAATCGAAACCCTCGACCTTCCCTCATGGTGGAGCGACGACTTTCCCTGCGTAGCAACCTTGCTCAAGACCGGGTTCAAGGGGCACCGTCAGCTGTTCGCAGCTGACGTGGATGTCCTCCCCGGCGTCGGCTTCGCGTTCTACGAAGTCCAATGGCTCAGCAAAGACGGGTCTTCCTCCGATGGACCCCTTACGACAATCGTTCCATTCAACAACATCGAAAGCATTGAACAGGTAGAAACCGTGGAAGCAGAGGACGGTGGTCTCAAATGAGCAACGCATTGCAGACCCTTCGTTTCGAAGATACGGAGGTCACCGCACTGGACTGCAACACCGACGAGCCGGTGTTCGTCGCCAGCCCCATCGCGAAGAAACTCGCATACGAGAGCGCGAAGGACATGTTGCGCAATCTTGACTCCGATGAAAAGGGTAAGCACATTGTGCCCACCCTTGGAGGAGAACAAGAAATGAGCGTCATCACGCTGCCCGGCCTGATCCACGCCTTGAACAATCGCCGCCCCGGCGCAGTCAAGGACGAGGCCACGCGCAACATGGTCATCCGGTTCCAGCGTTGGGTGAACCACGAACTAGTGCCGACCGTAATGCGCACCGGCAGATACGAGGTGCAGCGTCCGCAACACCTGCTTGAGGCGGCTCACCATGAGCGCATGATGCAAGTCGAACTGTTGAAGGCTTCGCAGGGCATCGTCCACCCGGATTTCCTCGAAGCGAAGACGCGCATCGTGATCGCACGGGAATTGGGGGAACTACCTGAGCTCGACCCGAAGACCCGTCCCCTGTACACACAGGACTATCTACGGGAGAAGAATCTGAGCGCCAAGCAGCTGCGATCGAAGAGTGGCACATTCGGCAAGAAGCTCAAGGCCGCATATCGAGAGCGAAACGGTCGAGACCCACAACGCGCTGATCTGACACTGCCGAACGGTCACATCATTCAGGTCTACGCCTACACGGAAGAAGATCGCCCCTTGTTTGACCGGGCATGGGATGAGCTCAGTCAGAAAGCGGGTGCGTGATGGCCGGCGCTCTCCCTGAGAAAAATCTTCGTCTATCTCTCACCCACCCTACCGTGTCGGACTCTTACAGACATTCCTTCCCCATGGAATTGGTATGTGATCCGAACGATGAGGCCGACCTGTTCCTGACGGTGTTCAAAGCGAAGGTTCCTATGTTCGACTTGTGGTTCGACCTGACGTATTCCACGTTCGACGGGGTGACCGGTTCGTTCTATCCCGATTGGAGCGAATGGACGTTCGGTGACCTGAAGGAAGCGAAGGACGTATTGCACTCCTATCTGGATTCCATCGATGTTCTCCGCGTTTTTTTTGCGGACTACCTGCGGGTATTCGAGTGGGCGTCGACCGTGGACTGGCGCGGCCTGCTCGCCAAGAAGCGTGGTGAATCATGTCCAAGCAGATAGAAGCACAGGACGGTTGGCCCATTGGCAAGGTGGCGGAATTCCTGAATCTTTCGAAGAGCACTCTTTACATCTGGTCTTGCTACGACCGGTGGGGCGGGAAATACCCGCCGGCCCCGAAGCGTATCGGCCGTCGTCTGGTGTGGGATCCACGCGAGGTCATCGACTACCGGAACAACAGGTGCGCCATCACCCGCAAGGAACTGGTCTACGGCAAATAAAGGTTTCCCGGCCCCAATGCCGGGAGAAAAAAGAAATAAGCGGTGTCGGCGTTGCACTGTCCAAGGTATTGCGCCGACACCCAACATCACCAATCAAATTCAGAAAGGAAATCAGTGATGTCAAACAACAAGGTTAGCGGTATCCACGCCATCGGCGTCGAGGTTCCCGAGGACATGTCGCTCAAGGAGCTCATGGAGCGGCTCCTGAATGATACGGAGGTCGAATTGGAGAAGGATTTGGACGGGGAGACCCGCAAGCCCGAACCACAGTCCGAGGCGGACAAGTGGCAGCGGTATGCGGACATGCTGGGCGACCTGTTCGATGTGGCGCATCAGATCGGCTATGACGCCTACATGCAGGGCGACCTGAAGATCATGCGCAAGGTGTTGCAGGTCGAATCCGATGTGGTGGATCTGGCCGGCATCGTGACCACGGAGAAGTCGAGGGCCGTGAAATGAGCATCGAAGCGTTACGCAAAAAGCGGCGCATGCGCCGACCCCGGCCGAGGTTAACGGACGGGCAGAAATCGGCCGTGCTGCTGGCTCTCACGTTCTGCGAGGGTTGGCTGGTCGGTTTCGCCGGCACGCACAGCCGCATCCCAAGTCCGGTGGGTACGCCGCAGTGGATGATAACCGGCTCGCTCGCATTGGCGGTCGTATTGCCGCTCGTGTTCGTGGGAATCCTGTTGAAGTGGGGTGGCGATGGAACAGCCGAGTGAGTTCACTCTTTGTCTGCCGGGCGACCCGGTGCCGAAGGGGCGTCCCCGCGTCTACAACGGGCACGCGATGACCCCGAAACGCACCGTCAGGGCGGAGGAACGCCTGTTCGCGGAATTCCGTCTGAAATACCCGCAGGCGAAACCATACCAGTGCCCGGTCAGGTTGGAGGCCGAATTCTGGATGAGCCATCGCGGCCGCCCGGATCTCGACAACCTGCTGAAGCTGGTTTTGGACTCGCTGAACGGCGTCGCCTACCAGGATGACGCGCAGGTCGTCGAATCCCATGCGTGCAAGCGGATGCCCGACCTATGGGTGTACGGAGCCAAAGGCAAATACCGGAAACGCAAGTCCGGCGACCCGTACACGTACTGCGGGCACGAATACGAACCACATCTCTATATCCGAATCAAGCCGCTCCCGGAACGGGGGCCGAACAAGCAAGGAGAACAATCATGAGCAAGCCGATCAACGAACCCCGTCTGGTGCAGCAGGCGCTGATAGCGGACGAGGATCTGAGTTTCGAACTGGCGGCTTTGGTGCCGCCGGCGAACGGCATCACGAACGCGGCCAGCACGTTCATCGACCGGGCGACCAAACTGTTGCTGTCCGACAAGATCATGCTCACCAACGAGCAGCATACGGCCGTCGTGACGGCCATCGCCATCGCCCAACTGACCGTCAAGGAGGGTGCGGCCGTGTCGAAGCTGCTGCGCAACCCGGACGCTTCGGCGGACATCATAGCCGTACTGCGACTCACCTCCAAGAACAAGCAGGATGCCTGACCGGCGTCTCTGGATGCCGCGTTGCAGGACATGCGGGCCGCTCGGCAAGCCCACCGGACTGGACGAGGCGGCCACCTGCTGCAGCCGGCACACGAACCAGACCAAGCATCAGACGGCGTGGTATCCCACCTACGCCCAAATCATCGTGAAAGGCACATCAAATGACTGCGAATGACACGTCAACCATTGAAACCACGGAGGCCGTGAACCCGGACGGGGAATTGCGCCAAGGATTGTTCGCCGCGCAGGCGGCGCGCATCGTGGAACTGCAGGCCGAGATCGCGTCCCGTCAGGAGGAGGTCGACGAGCTGAAGGCCCGTATCCTCGACTCGCATCCTGTCGGCACCTACCAGGCCGGCAACCTGAAGGTGCAGGTCAAGCCGGGCGCGCGCCGCATCAACGCCGGCACGTTCGAAAAAGCCTATCCGGCCACCAAGTATCCCGGAGCCTACCAGTTGCGGCCGCGGCCGCTCAGCCAGTTGGAGAAGCTGCTGTCGGCGGACGCGGTGGCCGATTACGCGATGAGCGGCAAGCCTATGGTGGTGGTCTCATGAGCGCGGAACTGTCCAGCCTGGGCATCGCCCAGATCGTGGAAAGCGTTATCGCCGACTACGACCTGCACGACGAGAACGGCAACGAGCTGACCGACGACCTGTACGTCATCCGCTCCGAGCAGCTCGACGAGCTGGGCCTCACCGTCGCCAGACGCATCCACAAGGCCATACGCGAACTGGAGACGCAAGGCAAGACCGGCTTCCCCGTGCATTCGATGGCCTTCGGCAGCATGCCGGTAACCATCGCGAAGGACGGCGACCGCACCTACACGCTGCGCTTCGACAATTCGGACGAGGCGGTGGCCATCACACGGCTCAGCCGGACCGCACTCACGGACATCAAGAAACAGATCAACGAGTTTTTGAAGGAGGTGAAGAACCGTGAGCATGAATGAGGCGGTATTGGCCGTCGCACAAGCCCAGCAGCAGGGTGATGCGATACCAGTGGACATACCGCCCATGACCCAGTCGGCACCCGGCATGGGCAAGCCGCCAGTCACGCCGAAAACACGGGTGGACACGATGGAGGAACCCTGGTTATGGCCGGAGATCCGCCAGCTCATCGAGGACGATATCCAGAACGCTCCGCGTGAGCTGCAGCGTGAGATAGGCCCATCCGAACTGGGAACGGATTGCGTGCATTGCCTCGCGGCGAAACTGGCGGGTTGGCCGGAGCGTCGTTCGCCGGGTTGGCTGCCGTTCATCGGCACGTGCGTGCACGCGCATTTCGAGACCATGTTCCGAGAGCTGAACGGGGAGCCGGCGGCCCAGTTCCCGTACACGAGCGAGGACAACGTGCACTGTCTCGCGGAACGGTGGCGCCCGGAGTACCGGGTCACCGTAGGCCGATTGCAGGGCCTCCACGGCGGCTATGACGTCACCGGATCGATCGACCTGTGGGACCGCAAAACCAACAGCACCATCGACTGGAAGATCGTCGGCAACACAACCGTCACCAAGGTCAAGGCCCACGGCCCATCGCAACAATACCGGATACAGGCGTCGCTCTACGGCATGGGCCTGCAGAACGAGGGCGAACGGGTGGAACGCAACTGCATTTACTTCCTGCCCCGCAACAAGACCAGTTTGGGCGACGCTTTGCCCTGGGAGACAAGGTTCGACCCGGAGCCCGGCAAATGGGCGTTGGCCCGGGCCCAGCTGCTCGTCAACCTCATGGACATCATCGAGCAGTCCGACGGCGTGGACGTGCGCGACAGCTGGATAAAGCAACTGCCAGCGGCGGGCCCCGACAAGTGCTTCTCATGCAAGGGGCGCGTGTGGCCGGATATGAGCGCGCTTCCCGAGTTCGACGAGAAGCCGTGGCCGGACGTGCCCGACAAATGGCTCCAACTCATCCCCCTAATCGAATCCGAATACCAGTTCACCGAATAACGAAAGGAAACACAATGTTCGGTCAACAACCACAGCAACAGTACGGCTATCCCCAGCAGGGATATCCGCAACAGCAGGCTTACAGCCAGCAGCAGTATGGCGGCTATCAGCCGGCTCCGATGGCTCCGAAGATGAGCGCGGAGCAGATGCTCAACCAGATCGACTCGCAGTCCGGCAAGTCCGCGTTCACGAAGGACAGCATGCCGGGCACGAGGGTGACCGGCATCATCGAGAACGTGACCGCGAACCAGGTGCGTGACTTCCAGACCAAGCAGCCGGCGTTCTGGAACGACGGCTCGCCTCGCCTGCAGGTATTGGTCACCATCGACACCGGCATCATCGACCCGAACGTGGAGGATGATGACGGACGCCGCACCGTCTATATCAAGGGGTGGGGCGTGCAGCGCCGCGCATGGCTGCAGGCATTGCACAACGCCGGTTTGAAGAAGGCCGGTGAGGTCAAACCGGGCGACCGGTTCACGGCCACGTTCACCGGCTACGGGCCGCAGGGCAAACTGCCGCAGCCGCCGAAACTGTTCGAATACGTGATCGAACACCAGTCGCCGGCCGATCTCGCCATGGGCCAGCCCCAGCAGCCCGCACAGCAGCCCTTCCAGCAGCAGCCCCAGCAAAGTTACCCGCAGCAGCAGTACGCCGCACAGCAGGCGGCACAGGCCCCGAATCAGGGGTATCAGCCGGCCCCAACCGACCCGTGGAACCCGCCCGCACAGCAGGGCCAGCAGCAATCTGTTCAGCCTGTGCAGCTCGGCCAGCAGCAGGTGGATCCGATGAAGGTCAACCAGTTGAAGGCGTTGGGCAAGCCGCCGCAGGAGATCGCCGCCTTGTTGGGCGTGCCGGTCGAAGCGGTGACGGCCGTCACCGACCAGGCGCAGCCGCAGAACCACGGCGGCTCGGAACAGCAATTGGAAACCGGTGAATTCTGATGGACGAACTGCTGAAACACCTGCAGAACCAGTGGCTCGAGCTGATGAAAGACATGGATTCCCTCGCCTCCGATCAGGACGGTTTCCGTGACGTCGACTCGGAAAGCCTCCAGCTCATGAGCGTGAGACTCGTGCTCCTGGGCTGGCACAAGAGCAAGGATTCCGACAAGGACTGAGTCCAGTCCCGACCGCCGTAGCCGTATCCAAGCGGCCGGCACGCATGCAAAGGCGTGCACGGCACCACACATATTCACATCACGTCAAAGGAGTTTCAAGGATGACCGACATCTACGGATACGCGGCAGCCGCGCCACTGTACCGTGCGGCGGGCTGGATGCAGGTCATCCCCCTGCCGGAAGGCCGCAAGACCCCACCACCCAGCGGTTTCACTGGACGCAGCCGCAAGCCCGTCACCGACGAGCAGATGCAACTCTGGTCGCAGTCGGATCCGACTGCGAACACGGGCATCGTCATCCCCGAAGGCGTATTGGTTCTGGACATCGACGCCGAACAGGGGCACCAGGTCAAGGCAGACGGGGCGAAAGGCATCAGCGAACTCAGCCAGGAGCTGGGAGCATTGCCGGCCACGTGGAGCAGCACGTCGCACGGCATCGACAGCCCGGCACGCCACCTGTTCTACAAGGTGCCCGAAGGGCTCGCGTGGAAGGGCGGCGCCATCGAAGGCGTCGACATCCTGCAGCCCGGCCACCGGTATTCCGTCGTATGGCCGTCCATCCACCCGAGTGGCGAGATGTACTGCTGGTACACGCCAAGCGGCGCGCCAGCCAGCACACTCCCCCGCATCAGCGATATGGCGACCCTGCCGTGGAAATGGGTGGACTACCTGCGCAAACCGGAGCATACGACGCCGAGACCAACTTCCAATACCCTGATTTCTCCAGCAACCGGCACATACGACGCCCGCATGTGCAAAGCCATCAACACGTTTTTACACAAAACACTGTCAAACCCGGCCAGCAAAGGCTCAAGGCACGACACCACCCTGCAGGCCGTCTGGGCGCTCGTCAACTTCGCGCAGGAAGGCCACCGGGGCGCGTTGGACGCCATCAGCCAGCTCAAACCACGATTCATCCAAGAGGTCGCCCCCGACCGTCAGGGCAAGGAACGCGAGGCCGCACGTGAATGGGCGGCGATACTCTCCGGCGCGATGGAGAAGGTCAACGGCGTGCAATCCCACGTGGATCCATGCGAGCAGTCGAAAATCGAACGCATGACGCCCGGCGAGTTCAACGAACTCACCCAAAACACGGTTACGAGTCAAATGAGGGAAAGTTACCCGCAGCAGGTTCAAAACGGCGGAATCATGCCGGTTCAAACAGGTTCAAACCACGTAACACCGGTTCAAAACGGTTCAACGGAAAGTTGCGAGGCAAATAAAACCCCGTCCAGCTGGCGGTTCGAAGACCTACGGCAGTTGGCCAGCGGCATCGAACTGCCACCCACGCCAACCGTGTTCCAACGCGAAGACGGCCAAGGATTGTTCTACCGTGGCGCGGTCAACGATTTGCACGGCGAACCCGGCTGCGGCAAAAGCATGATCGCCCAGATCGCCACCGCACAGGAATTGAAGGCCGACCGTGACGTCATCTACATCGACTACGAGGATTCGGCGCGCAACGTCGTCAAGCGACTCCTCCTGCTCGGCGTCACCGGCGAACAAATCATCGGCCACCTGCACTACGTGCGCCCGTCCGCGAAGCCCAGCATCCCCACCAGCCTCGACGGCTGGCGCGAAACCCTCGACTACGCCGACACCGCCACACTTGCCGTCATCGACGGCGTCACCAGCTGCCTCGCCTACGCAGGACTCGACTCAAACAGCGGTGATGATATAGCCGCCTGGTACAACACCATGCCCCGACTCATCAGCGCCTGCGGGCCAGCCGTCGTATTGATAGACCACGTCGTCAAGTCCAAAGACAATCGCGGCCGGTACGCGGGCGGCAGCATGCAGAAACTCGCCCTCATCGACGGCATCAGCTACAGCGTGGACATGACCAAGCCCGTCGGCAAGGGCGTGCGCGGCACCATCGTCATCAAATCAGGCAAAGACCGTATATCGGAAATCGAGGAGCATTGCGCCGTCAGCTGGAGTTCGAACGGCTCGCACCTGCGCGAAGCCGCACGAATCGAAATCAACAGCACGGATCCGAAACTCATGCGCGTCACCATCGCACGACCAAACATGATGCCCAGCGAAGACCGACAGACGAAACGCGACGACTTCCGGCCCACCGGACTGATGGAGAAACTCAGCCAGCTCATCGAGAACTCCATAGAGGAACCAAGCCAGTCGGAACTGTTCGACGCCTTGAAATCGGACGGTTCCAGCGCCAAGACCGCGATTATGTCGAAAGCCATCAGATTGCTGCTGGAGGAAGGATACGTGACGAACCGCGCCAGCAAACACAACCGCGCATGCTACCGGTCGATACGAGCCTACCGGCAGATGGACGACCCGAAATCGGACTCTTTCGTGGACCGTATGAGCAGGGAGGAGGTGAGCGAATTGGATGATGAAAACCACCTCGGCATCTAGCTTTTCCGTTTTTCCCGAACGTTTCCCAGTTCTTCCCAGAAAAACGGAGCCACCGAGGCTAGCTCTTCCCCACACTCCCCGGACACACTACGTGTGTGTCCGGGTGTGGGAAAAGCTAAGGCTCGCCCCTCGGAAAAGCCAAAAAACGCCCCTCAACCACACTAGATATTCCCAAACTCAAGGAGACCTGAAATGTCACTCACATTCAGAGAACAGATCGAAGCGACCGCATGGGAACTCGGCAACGGAGAAGGAACCGTGCCCGAGCTTCGAAAGCGGTTCGACGCGGATCCCGATACGCCGAACTTTGACCCGTCCAAAGCGTTGGAAATGCTGCACATTCTCAAACTCATCAACTACAGGCAGGCCAAAGCCTCCGGAGGCCAGCGGACGCGCACCCATTGGCTGAAGAAACCTGAGTATTCAGTAATCGACTTCGATATTCCAAAGCCAATACCCAAGGACGAGCGGGAACAGCAGACGCGGATCCAGTGGGCCAAGGACTTCCGCGTCATCGCCGACTGGCTCGACGCGAACTGTTACACGACCGAAAGCGAGGAAGCATGAAAGAATCCGTCACCATCCAATACCGCTGCGAGGATGCTGACACCAATCTGGTCGAAACCATCCCAATCGCCTCCATCGGCATCGACCAGTGGAGTCAAGGCCATCCCGTCCTGTTCAACCTTGACCGGAGCGGCCATCACGGACGCCGTATGCTCAGCGTACTCATCACCGCCTGCGAAGCGGTGCTGCATGAAATCCATGACATCAAATGGGAGGACTGACCCATGGCCGAACCGATTGATCTCACCCAACAGGCCCTCGACGCATTGGCCTCATCGGGGCTGGGCAACGACAGTCCGGCCGAGGCGTTCGTCATCGGCTATCGGAACGGATGGCAGCAAGCCGTCGACCTGTGCATACGAATCGAAACGGCACTCAACGACGAAACGGAGGAAACAAATGAGCATCATCAGCAGTGAAATCGAGGCACAGAAGCAGCGTGACCCGTCGTACATCGACAGTGACCTGCAGTGGGCGTGGGGACGAGGATACAAGGCCGGAGCGTCACGCGAAATCACCGAAGAGGAGATTGCCGCCGCCATGGCCGAAACCCGAAAGTTCATCACGCTCCCCGGCGCGTGGATGGAGAACATCATCAGAATCGCGTTCGACGCGGCAAGAAGAAAGGCAATGGAGGAGTGAGCAGGCCACGCGCCCGTGAACGCAAACCAGCATGGCTTCGCGCGTTCATCCCGAAATCCAGCCCGCTCGTGGTCACGGTCTGCGAGGGGTGTGGCCTGTATGTGATTCAGGACAGGGAGAGCGTGTGGGAGTCGTGGGACTGCGGACTTGTGGAGGGTGATGACCTGACGGTGGCGATAATCCTCGGCCGGCCGTTGACGCGGGTTGTCTGGCTGCCATCAGTCGGCTATCCGTTGCTGCGCAGCGTGAGCGGGAGTGCGGGCATCAGGCCTGACGGCCAATACCTCGCTGGTCACATGTGCCGCTTGGCAAGAGTGAGCGTCAAGCCGTTCAAGCCGCCGAAAAGAGACCGTCCGCCGGGCAAGCCGTGGGGCGGACGCAACCTCACGAAAAGGGAGCTCGATGAATTCAAACGCATCTGGGACATGCCGTATTCGCGGCTCAAATATGAGAAAGCCCCAACCGTGGTCGGCCAGGGCGATGAGAAGTAAGCATTATTCTAGCCGACCAGCCGGAAGGGGCTTAGCATGAACTGCCAGAACTGCAAGACGATAACCGAAGAGGGGTATTCACTGTGCGCAGCATGCGAGATGCGTTTCGCCGGCACGCTCCTGCGATTGGCGCATGATGTCACGCCATTGCATGACAGCCTCGACGCGACATTGCATCCGGGCGGGCATTCGCCCGTGCGCATCCAGACGGCCACTCCCCCGACGCCGATACGCTTGGACGTGCTCGACCTGATCGATATGCTCGACGCCACGGCTCGTGAACTGTGGCGTTGCCTCGACGGCATCGACGCTTTGGACTGGCGCAAGGACAAACGCAACGAGGATTTGAAGGCCACGCTCATCGCATGCGCAGGCCACCCCAGGCTCGCCACGTTCGCGGACGCGGGCTTCTACATGCACGTCGTTGACGGCATCGCCCGCAAAGTCGATGCTGCGCTGGACCCGCCGGAGCAACGCCGCGAGATAGGAACCTGCGAACTATGCGAGGCCATGCTCACCGCAGGCCCCAGTGACCAGTGGGTCACCTGCCCCGTGTGCGGGAGGGAACAGCGAGCGCAGACGGTTAAACTGCGTAGGCTCAAGACGTTGTGTTGGGATGATTCCAGGCGCGGGTCTGCGGCCGAGATAGCCAAGGCGTTCACGGACGCGGGAATCACGCTCAAACGCAACACCGTCAACGTGTGGCGCAAACGCGGCAAACTCGATGTCACACCGGAGGGCATCGCCTACTGTAGCGTCTACAGGCTTGCCATCAGCGGCGAACCCGTGGACGAGCTGCCGGACGAAAAGGCCAAACCGTCCGACGAACTTGACAAATGACTGACTGTCACCGATGATTGCAATGGCAGAAGTGTCGAAAAACCCAGCTCACGTGGCTGGGTTTTCGCGTATCTGCCCACATTGCATGGGCTGAGAGTACTCCGCCGGCAGCGTCCAAAGCGCCGGTGCCAGTCAGCCCGCCACGGATTGCGTACGGTAGAGGACTAACCGGTCGCGCTGGGATAGCGTGACAGCCAGCAAACACGACAACTGGATCGCGAATTCGAATCCCGTCCAAGCCACCGAACACATCACAGTCCGACAAGGAGCGTCGCATGGCACAGCCCATCAACATCGATATCGACGAGCAATGGATCCGTGACCGGTTCGCGAACATGCTCATCGACATGGCCGAGGAACTCAGCCCCGGGATACGCTTAGGACGCGCCGGCCGCCGCACGGGACATGTGGATGGTGGGTGCCGCCTAGTCTCGGTATGTCGGGATTCGATCACCCGGCCGGCCAATTCGGAAACAGGGTCTCAAAGGTCTTGTCCGGATTGATATATCGCCGCACTATATCGGATACCATATGCTTCACTTCGGTTTCGTCGGCAATGCCATAAAAACAATGGCACATTTCCTCGATCACCGAAAGAATCGGCGCGCTGTCAGAACCGGGATATAGTTGTCGCCACAACCCCACACGGAAAACAAGAACCGACTTCGTGACGCCCAAGGCGTTCCCGTCATACGTCAGAGAAAGCCCTGAACCCGGGATAAACACCAAAAGAGCCGAATTCCGTATCAGAGGCGGCCGTCTGTCGAACTCCTTTGCCATTGCATCAAGTGCGACGTTGATGGCGCCGCATTCATGCGGCAGAAGTTCGATCGTGGATCGCATGTCGATCCTCTCGGCAAGACGCCCGGGTATTCTTATCCCGTACATATCGATACCTCCGCGGACAAGCATGTTACTCCTCGCTTTCGTCCTCGTGATGTTTGCGTGGCCTGCCTCCCCCGACGCCGCGGCCGGGCCGGTTGGCGTTCCATTCATCGATGGTTTCGGGAAGCCAGCCGCGCGTGCGGCCAATCATTGCGTCGGGCTCCGGGAGTTTGAGGTTGAGCAGTCCGCCGCTGGTTATGCCGAGACGTTCGGCGACCTGCTTGACGCCGAGGTATTCAGTCGTCATTCCCGGCCTCCCACTCACCGCCGTCGGC
>CYGL01000144.1_pt1 | contig 37665 bp, 61 predicted proteins | sample 485531 | NCBI WGS metagenome assembly CYGL01 (sample SAMEA3497897, study PRJEB9818) | human gut metagenome | reverse complement strand
TCACAAAGCACGATTGTGTGTCAGGAATGTCTCATGGTTGGCTACACAACCAGAGATGGTTCAACTACACATATAGAAAATAGACCTCTTCGTGTCTGCACCACAGGATTCAACACACTCAGAGGCCTTTCTGGAGCACTCACGTTATACAACAACAACGACTCTTCGTTCGAATTCGTCGCAAACGTCACTGAGATACGAATACGTCTTTATAACATATTTGACCTTGTGCCTAGCTATAATCCTTCACAAACCACAGTTCTGACGACTGGCTACCGGAGCAACCTGAGCATATCGAGATGCTGAGGTATAGATAATCGGAGGGATCCCTGTACGACTCTTCACCTGAGTGACAAGCTGTTCAAGATATCCCTCATTACCCCAGGCGGAATTCTGATCAGCCTCCCAATCAATACAGAACAGGCCCTTACCAATCCAATTAGAACAGTTGTCAACGAAATAATTGGCCTCAGCGACAGCGTTGCCACCAGAGACGTAATGATACACGCCGAAACGTTTTCCGGTCGCACGCGCCTGTTCTACCTGTCGAGCGCAATCGGGAGACACATACCTCGTACCCTGAGTAGCCTTCGCGATGACAAAGTCAGCAGGGACGCAGCAAGGTTGATTCCCTTCTGCCAATTCGAGATATCGATATTCAAAAGATAATATGTGAGTTATCATCTTTACAAACCAACACGTCTCCCTTCTTCCAGGCAAACTTGCTCCAGTCACGCATTTCTTTTGATGGGAACAATAACACGCATCCATTTGGAAATGAATGAGTAGAACCATAGGCTGAAAGACACCAAAATCGTTTTCTGTTATCTATATCAATGTAAATATTATCTTCAGAAGTCTCGTTTAGAAAACATTCTCCATCAGATAGAATAGAATACAACTTAGTTCCTTGCGGCTTATCCTTTAGGATTGCCGCTATGTTTATTTTTTCCATATCACTTTACTCTTTTGAATTGAATATTCTTTCCGTCTTTTCGCTCATTTGATGCGCACTTGATTCGATTACACATATCTATATTGATACAGTTTGCAATTTCATCAAAGAAACAACCGCTACAATCAGCTTCCTTGGTCTCAACCACCTTCAAGACGATTTCTGCGCCTACAGGTAAATCTTCCATAATTAGACCTCCTCGTTATATTTGTAAACAAGCCCAACAACTAACTTAACAAGCTCATTGTTTGTCATAACTCGAACATCTGTATTACCAAGTCTCAGCTCATCAATGATACGTTCTGCAACCTTCTGAATGTGCCCCATCTTAGACAGAGGGAAACGCTCAATGTCGGAAGCCTTGTCAAGATGGAAGCTCTCACGAAGATAAGTGCCACGGATATGCTCTATTGTCGAACTTTCGCGAGTGACTACCCATACGCCCTCTTCTAGAGGACTATACGAGAGCATACTAACAGGCTCATACTTTCCATTTATCTTACGATAAAACGTCTTCGATATATCAAGGTCAGGAATCTTGTATTCCTGATAGCGACCTTTACTGTTCTTTGTGTACAGCTGTGGAATCTTTTTCATTTTTGCTTCTTCTTTAAGTTGTTAGTTTCAATCTCGTTGAGCGTTTTCTCAATCTCATCGCCACCAGAAAGCATACTGGCTTTAGTTTCCTCGTCCAATGTATCGAACGCAGACTTGGCGGCATTCTTCTGCATCTTTTGGTCGATGAAGATACGCTCGATGTTGGCGAACATCTCAGTTACCTCTTTCTTTTCGTTGAACTTCAAGACGAACTCCTCGGAGAGACCTCTTGACACCATAAACTTCTTTGCTTTCTCGGAAGCGAGCTCTGGGCAGAGATAATGAAACAGTTCTGTGAAGTCGAAATCGTAGTCAGTCTTTGCTCCACTCATTATTGCATTGTAGTTCACGAATCCCTCACAGAGCATCTGGAAGCAGATGTAGGACAATGCAGGTATGCTGACGTTCTTGTGCCCAAGATTAGCGAGCTTGACCTCTATAAATTTCAGAAACTTCTCCATATCTGGAGATACGGCATCAATGTAAGACAGAGAAAGCTCGTTGAAGTAGTCGGCGTTACAGAAGTCGAACTCGAACCAGTTGATGATTTTCCTCACTATCGACTTGATTTCCTCAAGATTTCTCTTAGCCTCGAAGCGATAGAGGTTCTTATGCTCCATCACTCCCTGAAGCTTGGCTAAGTACCAATCGGAGATGACGCAAGGGATATACACATACGTTGCGAGGAACGTCTTAACCTTGCGAAGGATTGCATTGACCTCTACTGTAGAGTATTTATACTTGCAAGGTATCTTGTACGTCTTGTACTGCGACTTATCATCGAAAGTGTACATCCTCGGAATAAGCCACTTGACACCTTCCATAGGGGTTGGTTTCCAAATCTCCATATCCTACACCTCCCTCTCTACTGCCAATGCGCAACTGATACAGAAGACCATCAGAAGCGAAAGGAAAACGTGTTCAACCATGAAGCAGATGAATCCGTAACCTGCGATGAAAGCTGCAATAACGAGCAGGATCATTACTATTGTATGTTTGTATTTCTTCATATTTACTTTGATTTAATGTTCCCGTATGCAGCCATGTAGCTATCAAGCTGCTGTGTTGCGTGTACTAGCTTCTGGTTGTAGCTATCCCGCTCTGCTCTAGCCTTAGAAATAAATACGAAGCTAACGATGAATGATATTACTATTGTCACAACTATGAACAACCAAGGCAGCTTGTGAACTGCCTTGTTTATTGCTCTTCCTAGGTTTCTTACGACAACCCAAGAGTAAACTCCTATGAACACAATCGCCTGCTTGGTGGTTGCGTTAGTAACTTCTGCGATTTTACCTTTGCTTTCTACCATAATCAACTAATTTAAAAGTATTGGTAATCTTCTGAAAATCTCATTGTCTGGAGTCTTAAACTCCTTATCCCACGTACGATACAGAACGTTAAGGTTCAGTTTCTTCGCGATGGGCTTAAATCTTTCCTCGAAAAATGAAATCTGTTCCTTAAACACATACAAGCGGTTACTAGACAATCTAGAAATATTGTTAAGGTAATCACGAGAGGTGCTGTTGGCAATTTTTTCCAAAGCCAACCAGTCTTTCATACTTTTTGGAGAAATACTAAGGCCATCTATATAAGAAAAAATATGTGGTAAACGATACATGAGAATGAGCCCACTTGTATAGACGAATATGTTTTCGATGTTCGGGAAATCATTCTTGACACTGCGGGCGAAATCATCAAGGTCGATACTTGCCATGAATGGTTCTCCACCCGTAATACACAAAGTGTGTATTGTTTTCAGCTCCTTAACCGTAGCGACTGGAATTTTCTCAATGTCGTACAGTTTATTGCAACATAATTCACATTTGTAATTGCATTTGCTAAGAATCATCAAATGCATGATTTCTGGTTTCACTTTTCTTTCTGCCATAATTCTAAAGTATTACATTAACAATGTTTTGGTTTAAATTATATGTGACAATCATACATCGTTAGAAGAGTGTCAGGAGGAAGTGATGCAAGAAGTTGTTTCACTTCTTCGCTCCATGCATCTTTGTCTTTTTCGTCTGATACCACGGCAAACCAACCCATTTTTCCACGCTCATACCATTTTCCGTCCTTAACAACTGCGAATACTGATATTTCTTCTACATTGGATATATCCTTAATGCGAGCTTGGTCGCAACGACCTTCTGCCTCTAGTTTCTTTAAGTAATTAAGGTCTTCTCTTGAATAGAACATTAGAAACTTCGGATAGTATAATGGAGCTTCCTTCGATATATCCTTTAATTGAAGTCTTCCAGCATATCTGCCTCCCATTTGATACCAATCCCATTTAGCATCATTATTATAGGTGCGCCAAACGCTGCCGTCCTCATGTATCTCAATATTCTCGCTTCCATCATCTATATCCATACGGTAATATTTCACGGCATCCTCGTACATCTGTTCGTCCGTCCAGTTAAGCTGCTTTGGAAATTCGTTCTCGATATAATCTGCATGTTCCTTGCTACAGTTGGCAAGATATGCATCTTTATCTTGTAGGAACACATCATAATAATTCTTTTTGTATTCCTCAATCTCCTTACGTTTCTCGCTAATAAGCTGCTCTTTTGTCATATATAAATGCATAGGCAGCTCTAGATTTTCATCATACTTGGCGAGTTGTTTCTCTGGCTCATCGCCAATTACCAATGTTAAAAAATGACTCATATTTATCTATATATTAATTCGTTTTCAATTCTAAAAATTTACTTGGTTCGGTTACACCAGTTATCAGTTGACTTCCAATAACCAGCCATCCATATTTCTTTCTTTGTCGCATCAGGGTGCTCACTGAGCCATTCCTCTGCCATTTTACTTACGTCTGCCATAATCACTTTCTTAAAGAATCACCTGTAAAAGGAACTGCTTTTGTTGTTGCTATCAGTCTATCCACAACTCTATCTCCATATCTCTGAGTAAGCTCGTCAATACTGAGGTTAGTGGTAAGGATAAGCAATTTCCCCTTCTTTTCAGCAGCGTCACAAAGTTCAGCAAATGGCATACGCTTGTTGCCATAAGAGTTAAGATTATCCTCTGTACCAATATCATCAATATAGATAATATGAAGTTTGAGAATTTCATCAATCTTTTGGTTCAACTCTTGTGCGCTAAAGATGTTTACCACCTTTTTATGTACATCTTTAATAAGAAGAGGAAGGATATACATTCCGATTACCGACTTACCTAATCCGCAACCGCCGAACATCAATAAACCTTTTCCTTTGTTGTCTGTCATCCAATCAACAATAGGTCGGTAATTGCGTTCGTTCCATTCGGCATTACATCCAGACTTCATATTAACAACATACTGCAAGCCGCCACGCAAACGTTTCTCTGCATTAGGAATGCTTATCTGTACTCTGTCAATTTCTTGCGGATAACCAGTATCTCGCATCTGAGATACAAGGTTCTTGAAATATTCGTTATCAATTATTTGTTCCATCTATCGTCGAGCTTATATCTTTCACTGTTGTTACTATTTTGTAAATTCATACCAACCGGAAGAGCGGAGTTTACTGGTTTAACAGAAACGTCTTTCAAAGGGAAAAGTCCAGAGTAATTATTTGACATCGACTGTTCGACTATCTGTATTGCAACCTTTCCATCCCCTTTTGAGAGATTAAACAGTTTTGTTTTTAAAGTTTCAATACCTCTCGGTTTGTATGTCTGCTTTTTCTCTCGCTTGTATGCAAGCCACTTTAATACAGCGTTATTCATATCTTCATCTTCAAAATATCGCTCATTTTTTTGTTCCAATTTCGTTCCAGCACCGCTAGGTTTACGTTTATAAGTATCATATCCAGTGATAGTTATCTTTAATCGGTTTCGTTCCAAACTCGTTCCAAGCGCACCTAACTTACTTAATGTTTGAACGTATCTATAAACTTGCGTTTTCGAATATCCAATATCAGCAGCAATATCAATATAGCTTGCAGAAACGACCCCATTCACATCTGCTAAATGTATCAGCCAAACAAACAGCATTGTACAAGGTGGGTCATTTATTTTCTCAAATAACTTATCTGGTATATACATATTAGAGCACTTTTATTTTCCCCTGTTTTTCTGCAACACCACACATATACTCGGATATAGTGTCACAACACAAGCCAACGTCTTGCCTATGAAATGTTAGTCCATTAATTGTCATATCGTAGTTGTATGCAAGAAAATCATTCAAGCCACACCGAGAAGGATATTTGCCCTTTAAGAGGCTTGGTATGCTCCAAAAAGAATCATCATCAACCCCATCTTGGTCTTTTATTTTATTTCCGATTAGGATTACTCTCATTTCGTAATTTGAGATATCTCTTGCCCACAAGTAACTTTGAATTGCGTGACAATATCTAAACGCTTGAATAAGCGTATTAGGAGATGTCTCATCCTTCTTTAACTCTATCACGTTAATTCTTAAAGCGGATATTGGATATGATTCTCTTTCTATATAAACCAAATCAGCCCTTCCACCAGGCCCAAGGTCTAATTGTCTATATCTCTTTACAAGATTATTTGTTATAAAATCAAGACCATGAGCTTTAAGTTGTTCAATAGTTGAGCTCCAAATGATACCCTCAACATCCTTTTCTAATATAACCATTATAAATATTGTTTGGAATTCTGAATATCATGTTCGATGTGCAGAAGCGCTATGTACTCTTCAGAAGAGGGAATATAAATGCCGGCTACGTTACTAGCCCAGTTTCTGAAACGTTCGATAGCCTCAGACAACTCTTCTTTCGTAAGCTTTGCGGTCGATATTACGTATTCCCTATCTGTTCCGAGCAGATCATCGTGCTTCTGCCGCACGAACAAGTCTCTATTGACAATTCTCTTGAAGTAACAGGTCTTGACTTCATCTAGAGTGTTGCCGGTCTGTAAGCCGAAGTAAGCGAGGATCGTATGAAGGTATTTCAACTGCTGAAGTGTCTTTGCCTTCTTTTCCACGACCTCTACCATACTCTGCTTTTCAATCAGCTTCTCTATCTTCAGTCTGAGATTCTGCACTTCAAGAGGATTCTTGGTATTATACATCATACTATTTCAGCATTGAATGTATCTTTAATCAGTTTCAGCTTGGATGCCAAATCAGAAGGGTAAATTATCAGCTTGCCCTGCCGGTGCTCCTGGCTGCTGTGCTGGTGGAAACGGATTCTGCGGGTTCATCGGGTTTGGTGCTCCGGCCATAGCCGCCTGTTGTGCTGCTTGTGCCGCCTGTGCGCCAGCCTGAGGACTCATGTTGTAGCCACCCTGCATAGGAGCCTGCTGACCCGCCCTGGCGAACTACCTGCCAAGCATTCACTGAGTTATACCATTTTCCATTATACTCACGCGCGTTGATGTCAAATGATACAGTCACTTCCTCGCCAACATGCAAGTTGAACTCTGTTATCTTGTCACCAAGTACATCAAAAGCAACCCTCTTAGGGGTACTGCTCGTGTGTTTCGATGACCGCAGTTTGTGAACTCCATTGTGTTCCTCTTGCAGATGTTCCGCTTTTTGTCGGCAACACTGCGATAATTTTTCCTGTTATGTCTGCCATTTAATTATTTATGATTTCGTTAATAAAATCGTTTGCGAGTATTACTCTGTCTTCCATCAGCTTGATATCATCCTCTACTCTCTCAATCTCAGCCCAGTGAATAGGCTTTGACAGCCAAGGACAATATACGATGAAGATTCCGCCTTTAGCGCCTGTACAACTCATCTCAGCCATCATCTGCCAGTAGTACTTCGGCTCGGTTTCTTTGAGCGATGCGGCATCATGGATGAGAGTTCGGTACTTCATATACGTATTGATGTTCGGGCATTTGACCTCGATAATTTTGAGGTCTTCGCCGTCACGGCCATAGATTGCGCCGTCAGGAGAAGCCGCGAAGTAAGGGATTGTATCGTGTTTGCAGGAAGAAAGCTCAACAATCTCACCTTCCGGGAAGTTCATCTGCATGAATAAAGATTTTGCAGCGTCCTCCTGATCAGCTCCCCACTGCATTGCCTTGGTGTTTACAGAAACTTGGTCGATGTAGTCTTGGAATATATCGTCATCGTTCAAGAAATCGGGATTGAAAAGACGCTCACCTGCAATCTGAAATAAATACGCTTTGGCTGTCTCTGAGAAAACCTCATCTTTCTTGCGCCCAGACTTCATAAGGTCAGCAACCTTAGAACCCGTGATGCAACCACACCGCATACGATGCCATTCCAAACTCCTTTGAGCTACGCCATCGGTAATCATTTGCTTTCCTCCTTCTTGGCAGCATCAGCCTTTGCAGCTTCAGCAGCCTTTGCAGCAATATTCTCTTTCTTCTCGCTTTCGATGTTGTCAACATACTCTGGAGCGAAAGCATCAATATCCAAATCTTGAACATCAGAAGTATTGGTATTGATAACCGATTGGTCGAAAGTAACCGCATTCTGCATTTCGATTGATTTAGGAGCAAACTTCAAGATGGATTTGAGAACCGTCTTCTGAGCCATTGCGTCGAAGTCAGACTTCCAAGGAGAATTAAAACCTGCTCTGAAAGCCTGACTAAACTTTGTGGCGTGAGCCTTTACCTTATCAATATCCCAATAAGCAACCTTCGTGAAACCATTGAGAAGTTCAAACTTAGCCATATAACCGATAACCTTATCTGACTTCTTTTGTTTCTTGTCGAAGACATATTCTTCATCGAACTCATCACCTGACACGTATTCACCTTCATGAACAGGAGCAGCGAGAATTTTCTTAAACTGACCGCTTCGTTGGCAAAGTTGGAGCAATCCTAAGTAACCAACTTGGAACTGAGCTTTCTTTCCATAAGGAATGATATAGCATTGACCCAGTGTAGGGATAACTTGCAACTGCATTGTTGCTGCAACCATAGCAGCACCGATAATACTCATAGGTTCAGCATTGCGAAGCTGCGGGTTTCCATTAGCTACGCTTATAACCGAACTCATAAAGCTATTAGCCATTTGTGGGCTATTCCAAACCTCGTTGAGTTTTCCAACTACGGCAGGTGAGTGCATCAACTCACCGAGCGACATATTGTTTTGTTGTGTCGCAACTTGTGTATTACTCATTTTACGTTTAAAATCTTAAAAATTAATCACTCGTATTTCCATTCCCAATCTTTGCAAACGTAATCACCATTGTAGCTTGCGTTAGGGTCTTTGCAGACTTGAAGAAATATACAATCGTGGCAGCTTCTTTTATAGAAAGTTGCGAGTTTACTGTTTGCCATATATCAGAAACGTTTAATGAACTCTATCAATATAACTAAAGTACGTCTCCACCATTACAGAACCAGTAGTTGTAGGTCTCTCGTAATAATATGGAATCGTACCTAACTTTCTGCCATCACCATCTTGGTAATTCAGAAAAATAGCTCTAGCCGCCACTTCTCTTGACTTGTTTGCAGTAAGTTCCATCAAACAAGCATGTAACTTGCGTTGATGGATTACTGCATTAGCCATTCTTGGCGGCATAGATGCTATAAGTTTGTCGATTCTACTCATATTTTCATTGATAACCTTTGTAGGATGGTCTTCTGCCACTAGCACAAGCCGTTATACCCGAGAGAGTATATCCTAATTCCCTTGCGGCTTGTCTTACGCCAGTAAAAGCTCTCACTACAACTCCATTTTTTATCATTTGTATTTTCTTTGACAAAGGATGTTTTGAACCAAAAATGCCTTTTGACCAAGCAGAGCGACCTAATTCATGAAAAGAATATGCATTATTGTATTGCCTAGTACACCATTCCAAATTCAAGACATTGTTATTTTCCCTATCACCATCCTTATGGTTTACCTCTGGGAGATTATCTTTGTTTGGTAAAAATGTTAAAGCAACTAGTCTGTGTACACGATATGGATAACTTTTCCCATTCTTATGAAGGTTAACTTGTAAATATCCATCTTTGTTTTTGCATTGACTAAGCAATTTTTCTCTAACAATCCTATTGGCATGATTAGGTTGATTTTCAAGCTTTCTTTCCACGCTCTTTATAAGCCCAGTATTTGACGCTTGATACATTCCTTCCCAATTAGGTATATCTTTCCAAACCATATTTATTTTTTTTTGGTAACACATCGAAGACCTTTGTCTCGTTGAGACCTACAATGTCGTAGTCCAACATTGATTTTCCCATCACCTCATCAACGTATCGAAGAGCACGTGCCAACGACTTAGCCTGAACCAAGTAAGTTACGTTAGAACGCTTCTCCTTCTCACTCTTCTCATCAATAGTGATAAACTGGAGTTTTGCCTTGTACCACTTATCATCATCATCCAAGTCAGAGAAGAAAATCTCGCCATAGTTGGTTTTCTTTGCGCTTGTAACGGCAGAATCACCACTAATATAGCAACTCATTTCATCAATGATAGAAGTCTCTGCATCAGTGCAGGAAAGAGCATCAACAACATAGAGTTCATTGACTACTTTTTCCGAGCCATCTTCCATACACTTCTGATACTTAATCTTGGTTTCAAACCAAGAAGCTGTGCGACATCTCATTACTCACCATCCTTTCCTGCTTCAAACAAAGATACGAACTTGCCGAATAAGTTCTTTGCAGCGTCACCTTTGATTTCGATGCACTTTACGTTGCCATCGCCATCGTTGTCACTATCACCGTCACCTTCGCCATTGTGAAGTGTTTCATTCTCGCTCTCCAGGCGTTTGCGAAGAGCCAAATTCTCGTTGTTGTGCAACAACTGGTCGAGAATCAGTACACAGTTTGTCTTCTCAATTTCTTTGTCATTGCGAACAACCTCATCAGTACCATTGATGATTTTCACCAATTCATCGTACTCTTCCTTTGTCTCACAGCTACGTGCGACACAACCGATAACCTTAAAACGGTCAATCTCGAAAACCAACTTAATTTTGTCTTTTGCCATAATAGCTACATATTTAATTAATTAAACAATAATAATCTTTCTCTTTCTACTCTTTTCTTTTTGCATAGTGCTACACTAGCCTTGCAAAGTTCAGTATTGTCTCTGTAATAATCTCTTTGCTTTTGCAGTCTTTCTTCACGATTTCTCATATATCTTTCGTGGTCGAGCTGACTGCGCCTTGATTCACTTCTCATTTTGCTAATCTTCTTTATCCCACCCTAGCATCATTGCTATTGCGCCAACGACTGCAAACATAAGAGCGGTTGCAGCAAACGCAAATAAAATTATACTCATACCGATTATTTCTCCATTATCTTTTTGAACATTTGTTCTTTTTGTTCTCTAGCACCTGTGATATAAGCCGTTGCAGCAAAGTCTTTGAAAGCCTGACATAAACTTCTATCCTCGCCAACGAGACCGTCTCCCACCCCTGCTTTTTCGATAAAATCGTATGCTCGCTTCACGACATCTTCTGGAATGCCGCTTGCAATCATTTTCTTACCAAACTCACTAATCATAACTCAAAACATTTGATAGCTTTCTTGCCGCATACAGTCTTGCTTGCGAAGTTGGTTATCTCAGCAGCAACTACAAGAATGAGCATAGCAACAAGATAGCTAATATAAAACATACCTTTCATTAACTAATTCAAATTTCGGAAGTTTTTTCTTCCATTAAAATATTATTTCTCAATCTCCTCAAAAACTTAATCGTTTTTATATTCACTGCTTGTTTATCATGCATTTTAACACCTTCGATGTCACGCAAAACTGGTCTTCCGTGAGTACTTCCAAAGATAAAGCATTCATTACCCATCCATCGTACCATATCGTAGCGTTGAAAACGAGATTTACCTATTTTATGCGAAGCAATAGAAGACCTACGAATGCCACCTTTCTTAGGGTTGGCAACGTGCAACGCTCTCGTATGACGAGGAACACAACGGCACATAAAGAATGAACTCAACCGCATAGCGTTAACGTTCTTAGCAATGCAGAAAGCATCAGCTGCATGGGTCTTGGTAACACCATTTTCTATGCGAGTATGCTTAGTAATGTAACCATAAGTCAAGTGAACATTCTTAAATTCTGCATTCGCTCGCTCATAGATCGCCCAACGCATGATATTCATCACCGCCGCATCACGCAAGGAATTTCCTCGCTTGATTTTCAAGTCGAACTCTCCACGATGATAAGCCTTATGGCAAGTCTCACACAAAGTAACTAAGTTAGAAGGAGAATTACCGCCAGTCTTACGACTCTCTAAGTGGTGAACGTTCAATATCGGGTCTTTGCTCTTGCCTTTACAGTGAACACATTTATGCCCATCCCTTGCCAAAACGTACTCCCTTACGTTCCAAAATCCCATTTGTTCTCCTTGCTGATAATCCTCACCATTGATGTCTGGGTTCTTGATTTTCTGAGCATCGAACTGTGCGACCTCGATTGTGGTCTTTGTGATAGGAAGTAACTTATGAACTAAGCGAATAACCTTCAAGTGACTATCGACCTTTTGCTCAACACTGGGTGCTAGCCAACCATCTTTCTTCTTGCGATTATCAAAACGAGCCTTGCGGTAGCGTGTCTTGCGGTTTCTTCTATTCCGTCTCAACTCCCTACGAGTAGAAAGTAATTTCACAATATCACTTCTTAACTCGACTTGCGCTGCAAACAGCTCTTTTTTCTCGGAACTTGCCGAAACGCCAATGTGCTTTGAGCCAGCATCAATGCCAAGACTCACATTTTGTGTGTAGGTAGTGCTATCATAATCCAATTGTACTACAAACAGAACACGGCTGACTACATGAGCTTTTCCATGGCGAAGGAGATAACCTATTCTTCCTCCACGTTCACTTGGCATTATCGCCTTTCCGTCTTTGCTTTTTACGTAAATCATATTACATTAATTAAATTAATAACTCTCACCTCGGAAGGTGGTTGTGCGCCCATCGCCAATGTTATAGAATGGTTTCTTGCCGACAATACCGTTGCTTTCGCTCCTTTTAATCATCGACCGCAGAAGTCAGAACTTGGACGAACATTCTGACGTGCCTATACATTCATTCCTAACGTAGCTCCCTAAATCCATTCGGGGCTGAGGCTAATCCGTTTCGGACGATTGAATGAATAACCGATAAATCCTAATCAAAGAATTCCGAAACTTGATTATCGTTCTTGCCCAAGGAACACTATCATCGGTGTAGGCTACATGGTTATGAAAGAAAACTAACTTCAAAGAATAATCGATGCAGTGCTCAGACTATTACAAGTGAGCACCACACCGATTTGCGTGAATTGCATATATAAGGGCAAATGAAAAGCTACATATCGAACAATGTAGGTGCATTTGTGTCAGCCTCGGCAGCCTTACAGTTCTTTACTGCCTCGTTAAAGTAGCTATCCTTCAACTCAAATCCAACACCAAAGCGACCCATCTTAATTGACTGATACACCTCAGAACCAATTCCGAGAAATGGTGTAAGAACCTTATCGCCCTTATTACTCCAAAGAGTGATAGCTCGCTCGATTGTTTCCAATTGAAGAGGGCAGTTCTTTACAATACATCCCTCTGCCGTATAGGAATGGTCTTCATCAACAGTAATGTTGTAAACATCACTAGTATATCCATCCTCAACTTCCTTAACTGGTTGCCAATATCCTTCATTATCAACTTTCCCAAATTGATTTTTTAGGCTCAAAGCACCAACCCATTCTTGATGGCAATGAACTTCTCTTCCTTCAATAACAGATATACGCTTACCTCTACCAGCATAAATAGCCATAGTTTTTCCATACACCCTCTGAACAACAATGTTTAATCCAAGAAGTAAAGCCCTAGATATAGACGAAAATAGGATTTTTCCTCTGCAATTACATCCGTCACCAGACAAATATCCGTCAAGTAGGCTACGGCTTTTTTCCTTATCTAGACTAATAGCCTCGTAAGGAAGAACCTTGTTTGCAGCTCCGAAACCAATCTTCTTTATCATTTCTCTAGCATCATCTGACAAATTCTTTAAACCGATTTGAGTACAACCCTCCATTGCGTGCATTGCGCCAATGTAGCCATCAGCTTTATCCAAGAAATCATCAAGTTTGTTATTGCCAATAGAAACAAAGAATTGATGTCCTCTGCAATCTACATGACCATCAGCACACCATCTGCCAATTATCCACCATTCTTGATTTGATATTGGCGAATCGACAACTGGCGGTAATTTCTGATTTACATACTTACCTGATAAGGTTGAAGCCTCATTCCATTGTATTTCTGATACGAGAATATGCTTTTTGCCTTTAAGAACTCTATCTCTAGAATAAACCTTATGGTTAGGCGTGCATATTAAATTAGGTACACCCTTTGCCTTTACCTTGACACACTCTTTATTGATACCAGTTTTCTTTGTAACGAGAACTTTTCTCCATTTTCCTGTATGTGTCAATGTTTCATCACCAACAACAACATTTTCAATAGGTATATATCCTCGTTTGGTAAGAACCAAAGAACCCTTTGCCAAACAGATATGCTTCTCGTCGTTCTCGTCACGCCCCTTAACGCCATTAAGCGTTTTGGAGTAATCAATATCCATCCACACTGGCGAAGCGTACTTCTGCCAAGTATCAACTGATATATCGCAATGAACTGGGTGTTCATGTTCTCCTTCCTTGCGGAATACCATAAGGTAATCAGGGATTCCGACACGGCTCATAGCCGCATCCTTCTTCACTTGCTTATGGAGAAGACCGAGTGCCTTGGTTCTCTGCATCTCAGTTACAGGATTCTTCCAAATCGTTACTCTTGAATGATAAATGAAACCTACTTCTTGGAATGCTTCAAGAATCATACCTGAGAAGTCACGAAGACCAATATACCCTTCCTTACCCTTCTGAATAGGCAAGTCCATGCAATGAACGGCAACGTTACGACCACTCCAAAGAACTCTATACAATTCCTTGACAAGATATTTGAAGGCAGTAAAGAACTCCTTATAGTCCTTTGAATTACCCATATCCTCTAACTTATCGGAATATGTGTAAAGTTCCGCAAATGGTGGAGAGAAAATAGAGAAACCTATACTCTCATCGGGAACATTCTGAATGAGCTGTACACAATCGCCTAGGCGAATGTCACAGTTCTTTGATTGATACTTATTATCAACTTCCATCTTCTTTAATTTTATCTGATTATTGATGTTACGGCACATAGATTCGGTCATAGACTTCTGCATTTCAAGGAACTGCTTTTGCTTTTCCTCAAATGATGATTTCACGTTCTGCATCGTATCAAGAGTAATGATGTGAATATTCACCTCATCTTTCTGACCGAAGCGATATGAACGTCTGATACCTTGGTAGGTAGCTTCAAATGAAAAATCAAGTGAAGCAAACATCTGATTACGGCAGTTCTGATAGTTAAGACCGAATGATGCAATCTTCAACTTAGTGATAAGCACTCTGAACTCGTTATTGGCAAATCCGAGCAATTTATCTTTCTTGTATTGCTTGCTATCACTACCCTTAACCTCAACTGCATCGGGAATCAGTTCGCGAAGAACCTTACCTTCCTCATCTTGCCCAATCCAGATAATCCAATTCTCAGAAGAAGCATTAACAATCTCAGCAACTCTTTCAAGACGTTGCTTGATAGTTCTTCTAAGCTCTTTATGGAAATCCGTTGCAGACACAGCCATATCATTAAAGAGAGCACCGTTATCTTTCTTTTCGGTAACGATGTAGTCTTCAATAACATTCATCGGTGGAAGAATATATCCATCATCGCTAAAACCAATATCAGATGGCTTACTGAGCATGACTGCCCAAGTAGAAACGAAATCCCAAAAATCTTGTTGTGCATGACCTTTCAGTCTCCAATCAGATGTAGAACCGCCATCATGTACAAAATACATCGCAAGCATTTCGTTTCTTGTCATAATATTCAAGAACTCTGCATGATTACAAAGCTCGGTAGTATCGTTTGGAGAAGGCGTTGCGGTACAACACAACTTATAAGGTGTATTCTTGAAATCCTCAATAAGAGCGGTTCTTGTCTTACCTGCAAAGTTCTTCAATATTGAACTCTCATCAAGAACGACACCCCCAAACAGATAAGAATCTATATTATCCATATTGTCATAGTTGGTAATATAGATACCAGCCGCAAGGTCTTGGTCGAATGTCGTAAGAGCAATCTCAGTTACTTTGTACCCGAAATGAACTCCTTCTTTGATTGTCTGACCTATAACACCCAATGGTGCAAGAATAAGAACAGGCTTATTAATGTGATTTACCACTTGTTGTGCCCATTCTAATTGCTGATACGTCTTTCCCAATCCACAGTCTTCAAACATAGCAAAGCGACCAACTTTCAATGCTCGCTTAACACAATACTTTTGAAATGGGAATAGTTGAGGACTCAAATCACTATCCTCAACGTCAAAACCGCTTTCTTGAACGGCAGTCTGTTTTTCTGAGAGAAATTTCAGATAACCGTCTAATTCTTTTGTATTCATCTATTAAACTATTTTTAAAAGGATGCTTCGTTTCCGAGATTTCAAAAGGCACACCATCTGCCAAACTTACGAGAGGTTTTATTTCCTCTTATGGTGCGTTCCCAATTCATGCTCTTGCCCAAAGAGCAACTCCACATCCTATCTACGCCAACCTTAGTCAGCGTAGGGGCGGTTTTACACAACTAACTAAAACAATAACTATTTCCGTCAGGTGGATAGTCGATTATCTTCCATTCATTCTTCTTGATATGGATAGCTTCACGGAAAACCACAAACGGCTCACCATTATGACGTTTCTTGTTGTGTGCGACAATCTTACTGATACACCCCTTGGCAGTTATTCTGAACTCCCTGAGAGAATGAGTGTACTTTGATTTTACGTCACAAACAATCAATTTTCCGTCTTCCCAAAATATGAAGTCTGGTTTATAGCTATGACCGCTAACCATCAGTCTTTTATCGTACCGAATCTTTGTTTTGAGTTGTTTCGGCACAAGCATATAAAGGGATTTGAATATATTGAGTTTCACTTGCCTATGAATACAGGAAACTCGTTTATCAGCAAGAAGAATTTGGTGATACAGATATTCTTCTCTACTATCGTACTCAGTACCATCTTTCGATGTGTACTTGTGTTGAACAACTCTAACAGCAGACATGGCTAATATTCTTTAGATACTTTACTCGGATTCCAAACTAGTTGTTGGTAAGCAGCATCGCCAAACTTCTGCCATTCTCCAGTCGCAAACTCAACAAGCCAATCATTTGTATGAGCAATCAGACAACCTCTAGTCTTGTTTTCTTTGAACTGACAAGTGATTGATTTGCCATCTTCGCCGACATCAACATACTGCAAGCATTTCAAACCTTGCAGCGTTTTTAGGTTGTCACGGTGAACCTTTATACTATATATTACTTTCATCTTTCTTTTTTTGTTAAAACCTTGGCGGCAGACTAACTTAATAATCTGACCGCCAAGGGAAAACAGCTTAATTTTAAAATTTAATCATTTCTATATGACAAAGTAAAAATGCGCCCTTAGATGGTATCGAGCCATCTTCTCTACATACTGGTCGGAGCATTAAATCTGCGTATGTAGCGCATTACCTACATGCTTTAAGGGCAAAACTCAACGACTTATCACAAGCAGTTGAGAAAAAAAATAATTATTTAAGTAAAAAAAACACTTAAAAAAGTGTATAATAAATAAAGCACTACTACTTTCACAAGCAGAAGCACATATATGAAAAAAATTGCAGTAGTTCTAGACTGACTCGAACAATCTCTAAGAGAACCAAAATCTCTTGTGCTACCGTTACACCATAGAACCATTTTAAAAGGCATGCTATTCTCACGAACAATATGCCTTTCGATAATAACTAAAAACTAATAAACCTTATTTTGTATCACCTAAAAAATATAATGGTGCAGAGTGCCAGACTCGAACTGGCGACCTCTAGGATATGAACCTAGCGAGCTACCAACTGCTCCAACCTGCGATGTGCAGCCTATCTTCACAGACGAGCTGCATTTAATTATGATTTAAAATATAACATTCAGTTTCGCTGAGTTCTTGCAATCTCACCAAAACAATTCAGAAAATTTTGGAGATACTATCGGATTCGAACCAATATTTCCATACGATAAGAACGGTATCTTCAAGTTGTATGGCGTGCTTCCGATTGCACTAAGTATCTCTTTGATTTATGTATTTAAAGTACGAGAGTGTTCTCGACCTCAAAGTAGTGTTAAAGTCTCATTCTTTGACTCAACCCCTATATGGAGTTGGCTAGACTGCTATATTCGTAATAAACGTTGTACTATCTAATAATAATTGAAAATTTGTGCAGGGAGGCGGAGTCGAACCGCCACTATCTCACACGATAAGAAGATGTATCATCTATTGTGCGAGGTGTGCAAGAATACCACTTACACCATACCCTGCTGTTTTATGTATCTAAAACCATGGAACTTTCTGTCGTTTGTGAATGCCACGATATTAATCGTTTCCGTATTCCCGATACAGCTAGCATTGACGTTCCGTTGACACTCCATACATATTATAAATATCTTACACGTAAGATGGCAATAATACATACTTCGACTAGAATACTACATAGCAAACGATACAGACCTATATTATTCCCTTTGCTTGTGCTGATGTTTCAGCATAGTTCATCGGTATAGTCTATGTAATATCTGTTACTGACTAGTTTTTCGTATGTCGTGCGTCCTTTTCGCCAGGTCACGGCATCCATCGATGCTCTCCGGCTACTTCTTTTCCACGCATACTATTTTGTGCGTCAATATATCAAAGAACTCTTCTCTAGCTTTCAGTTTCATCACTTGTAGTGATAATCTGATTCTAAAAGAATTGCGGTAACGGCAGGACTCGAACCTGCGACCTATCGGTTAACAGCCGACCGCTCTGACCAACTGAGCTACGAAACCATATTGGGCGAGCACAAACGAATCAGCATTTACTCGCCCATCCACCACGCTTGGTGGGGTATGAAACAAAACTCCATTAATACACACGATGACTTTCAAGCAGATTATCTATATCGCTTGCGAGGAAGAATGCAGAGTGACCTACCATGCAGTGTGGTAGCTTTCCGCTCTTTCTCAACTCAACGATGAATGACTTTCCCATACCTATGTATGATGCAGCTTCATCAGTTGATAGCCATTTCTTAGCAATCTTTTCGACCACTACTTTCTTCTTCGGTGTTGCCATTTTATTATTCTCCTATTACTTTTCAAGCATCCTTTGCAGAAATGCTTTTTCGTTTTCTAGGCATTGTACTCGTTCTTCAAGTCTTGCCTTTTCGATTCGTAATTGTGTTGCGTCATCTATCTGACCAATCATTACAGGTGCATCACCTTTTCCATAGGCGAGCCATTGTAAATCAACCTTTAGGTTAGAGCAAATAGCCATCATAGCTGCCTTGGTAAAATTCTGCTTACCTCTTAGCATCTTTGATAGGTTAGAGCAATCGAGACCAACATCAATCGAAAACGACCTTGTGGACTTATAGTTGCCCAACTCTATAACCTTTGCAACCCTCTGACGAACCTCTTCCTGATTATAATCTATCTTCATTATTTCTCTTTAAATAACTATATTTAACCAAAAAAGTTTGGTGGAACGAAGTTAAATAACTATCTTTGCAGTGGATAAATAGCTTAGACGGTGTTTTGAACTCCGTCCCACCTTTTTCGTCTATCAGTGTTGTAACTGATTAACGATTGCAAAGGTACGGAAATAACCTCAAATAACCAAACTTTTTGAAGAGAAAGTTTCGTTATTCTTGGTTATTTAACCTTTGTTTACGAAAGGTGGCGCATAATGTGTAATTTTTAAACAGATTTTAAGGATTATGAATGATATTGCGAAGAACTTAAAGTTTTGCTTCGACATAAGTAAATTCAAGTCGATGTCTCAGTTTTGCAAGGTAATAGGTATAGACCAAGCTAATCTCAGCAAGAAGATGAGCGAAAGCAATACCAAGTATTCTTTCACAAAGAATGATATTCAAAAGATTTGTTACAATCTTGGTTTGAGAAAAGAGTGGCTAGAAAACTCGGATGGCGAAATGTTTGATGATAAAGCTGCCGTTAGTCCAAGTGACTGGGTTTTCGGTAAAGACAGAACACCTAATATAAATATGGTGAACGAGGATAATGCCCACCACAATAAACAGATTGTTAGCAATAATGATTCGAAAGAAGTAGAGTTGCTGAAAGAACAGATTGAAGACCTGCGCAAGCAAGTAGAGAGCAAGGATGCTCAAATCAAGCAGCTAATGGATTTGCTGGCAAAGAAGTGAGAATGCAAGCAATATGCAAGCAGACATATTTTAAAACAACCACAACATTATAAAAATCAAAAAGTTATGGCTGATACAGACAAGAAGATCATCCTCTTAATTACACAAAAGACATTCTGACTGATTATCAGTAAGTTATAAACATACGCTTGTTATATTGCTAGCGAAAATATCCCTAAAAACCCCGTAAAACGGATAAAAACTAGGTGTTTTTGCAAGCAATATGCAAGCATAAAGAAGAAATGAGTTATGAAAGTATATATTGATAACAGAGATTTTAAGGTGTACTTATCTGTCACGCATAAGTACAAGAGGTTCTATCTGTCAACTGGATTACAGACAACAGAGAAATTTGAAGGAATGATTTTTCCTCGTTCCGACAAGTCGGCAAAGTCTAAGACCAATAGACTTGCGCAGATATATAAGATGTGTGATGATTACATCAATGAGCATAGCAATGAAGACGTTGATGAACTCAAAGAACATCTTAAAGAATTGATTATAGGCAAGAAAAGGAACAGAAACACCATTATTAGCGTAATAGAAAAGTTTATCGACACAAAGGATAAAACAGGTACTATCGCTGCATACAAACGTCTCATAACGGATATTTCCGTATATGATGAGAATGCAACACTTGATGGAATAGATTTCCAATGGGTAGAGAATTTCTATAAGCATGAGGAAGAAAAAGGCAGATGCAACAATGGTATCATTGGAGATATTGACAAATTGAAGTCAGTCTTTAATTGGGCAAAAAGAAAGAAGCTCACTACTAATTATCCATTTGAGAGGGCAGCTTTCAAGAAGGATAGAACACGCAAGAGAAATCTATCTGTAGAGCAGTTACGAGCAATACGAGATATTAAACTCGATGCCCACGATAGTATATACAGAGATTTCTTTATGCTTGGTTTCTATCTGATAGGTATGAACTTGTCGGATATTCTCGACCTTACCAAGGAAGACTATAAGGACGGACGCATATCATTCTTCCGTAATAAGACGAATAGATTGTACGATATTAGAGTTGAACCAGAGGCTAAAGAGATTATAGACAGATACAAGAATAATAGCAGCAGTAACGAATTATTCTCATTTATGAGGATTACTCATTCAGCAGGGTATGCCCAGTTCACGACTAAGTGTAATTATTGTCTTCGTTCTTTAGGAAGAAAGATATATGACGGAAGACGATATGACCGCACAAATGATGCGATTGAGCCAGACTTGACGAGCTATTGGAATCGCCATACGTGGGCAACGTTTGCCGCAAAGATAGGAATACCGATGGAGATTATCGGAAGGGCGTTAGGGCACTCTATTTGGGATAATTCAATAACTGGTGTTTATGTAGAGTATGATACATCTAAGATTGATGAAGCCAACAGAAAGGTTATTGATTATCTGAACGCAGATTTAGAGTGTGACAAAGACAACAAATAAAACTCAAATGATGTTTTGAATTTTCTGAAAGGGCAAATAAAAAAGGGAGGCTATTAACCTCCCTTTCTTGCTATTTATCCGATAGAATAGTTTCTATCTTCTTGCGATAGTCAACAGAGCCATCAATGAATGCGTGCATAAACAGACTACTATCGTTTATTGGCACGCTGATAGGCTCGTTGATGAAGTCCTTTGTGACTTCCGAGTTATTCACCAATGCGGCAACAAGACGTTTCTTTTCGTAATTGAAACCTTGTGTAAATCCTGCGGCGAATGGTGTAAGCGAGTGAAAGAATGGTGTTGGTGCTTCACTCAGTTTTTGCAGTCTCTGTTTCAGAGTCAGTTCCTTTGTCTTTTCCATCATTATTCTTCTTTTCAATTTCTTTCTCCATTTTATGCAAGCGTTCAACCTCTTGCTCATAGATGTTATCAATCGCATCAGAATACTTTAGGTATTGAGTAAGGCTCTTCTTGCGCTGCATGAACTCAGCCTTATTCTTGTACTTCATTCCTTGTATTGCGGTCAGTCTGTGACGTTGCATTTCAAGATGTAGCTCATCGTAAGCCCATACAGTTGTCTGCACAGCTTTTTTCTCATTACTCTGTATTTCTTTTGAGAGATTAACCAGAGCCTTGTATCTTCTGTTTTCCTCGCTTATTACCAGCTTGAATATTCCCCAACTGAATGAGAATGCAAGCCAAACCAACGCAACACTCCAACTGCCAGTACAAGCATTCATTATGGCAAATGCTACACCCAATAACATTTCGGCATAGTACACATCAAACCAGCCGAACCACTTTTTAATCATTTTCTTCATGTTTTTTGTCTGATAAATTGTTATTAAGACGGATATAGAAGTCTTCGTCACTCTCTCCGTCTTGTTTGAAACTAAGATTGTTCTCTTCGATAAAGTCGAGAATAATATAAACGCTCTTTTTGCCGAGGTTTCTAATCTTTGCCAAGTCAGACTTGCCATGAAACTTTCGAAGCAAATCGCCTACGGTGTAAACGTTATAGCTTTTGAACATATTCAGAATACGCACAGGAAAATCGCAATCGTTTACGTCCTTACCTAGTATTAAAGGAGGAAGGACTGCACCACTAATAGGAACATCGCCTTTAGCACGTCTGTATTCATCATAGCTAGTCTGCACAGCCTTCAATTTCTTCTTTAGACCATCAATCACGATTCTTAAATCTTGATTTGTAGCAATATCGGCAATGGCAGCATTCTCGTTGTACGTCAGCTTATTGCACGTCTTATCTACAATCTGTTTGATTCTCGTTGCTGTCAGGTCGTATTTGAAAGACAACTCATCGTATGTCATTCCGTTAATGATGTCCTTTAGCATCTTAGACTCACGATAGCTGAGTTTTGGAGTGATATTGAGATACGATATTGCGTTGATAACGCCAAAAAGCATACCAACAGCGTTAGCTGCCAGTTTGCCGCTTGCGGTCGCTCTGTTTCTCAATTCGGTAAGCTCAACGTTTATTGCACGCTTGTGTGCTTCAACTTCTTTGAGCTTATCATCTATCATCTTTTCGTTGGCTGCAAGCATCTTGTACTTCTGAGCGTACTTTTCAACGTCCTCGCTATTTATATACAAGATACCATGCTCGCCAACACAACTACCAATGAGACCCTGCTCAATGTAGTTACTGATTGTCTGTCTTGATAACCCTAGTATCTCGGCAGCTTTGTTTCTTGTGATTCTAGCCATATTAATTAACTCTTTTATTGTTTCAGAATTTAATCTGTCAATATAGACTCCAATTGCTGGATAATGTTGTCGATTGTCTTTCCCTTATAGTCAAGGGCAATTTCCTTCAATATTGCAATCTGAGCCGTAATTCTAATTCTATCTGCTACTACCATAAATATCATTTTTTAATAAATACGACTTTATTATTCATACAGCTTCTAAATGGTTCTATATCGGGCGCAGAACACATATCGCTACCCTTATGAGAACCTTTTTCTGCTATTTTTCTGAAAGCACAGCCAGTGCAACTAAATTCACTGGCTTGCTCTTTTGTTATATATTCACTCATTATGCCGTCTCCTCTAGCGTTAATTTTCCTCTTCTTTGTGCTCTGTATTTCTCAGGAGCCATCGGGAGGTTATTCTCTTCAAGTGCTCGCTCGTATGCTCTGAATGCTAAACAATCTGCTTGAACATTCATATTGTCCTTTCCGTGTCCTTTTATCCAATCAAGGCGAATATCCTTTCCTTCTGCACATTTTCGATACATCTTGATTAAATCTGGATTTTTGATATTATCTCCAATTTCCCAATCTGTAAATTTAAACATCTTGATAGCATATTTAGAATCAGATACGACAACTATATATGAACCTTTCGGGCAATAGTTTACAGCAGATATTATTGCAAGCATTTCCATTCTGTTGTTTGTCGTACCCAACGTATGATAGGACTTTACTTTCTCTATCTCGCCAGTTTCCGCATTAATTACTATATAAGCAGAACCACCTGCACGATGAGTAGAATAGTTATCGCAACTTCCGTCAGTATAGCAAATGTAGTGACCTGTATATTTCTTGTTTTCCACTTCTTCACGCATTGCTTCCTTACGTTTCTTGTCCTTCAACTCATCCACAGACATAAACCTATCATCGTTCTTTCTTATGGTAGGATTGTAGGCATTCGCCAAACTCTGCCAAGTCTTAGGCTTAGTGCCTTTCTTTGTCAACCATTTCTTACTTTCGAGAAAATTCCAAAGTGCATCATCAAATCCTTCTTCCGTCCATCCAGTCTTTTTGCAGTAATCACAAAATTCTTGATAAGTTGGCTTATCTCCTGGGTCTCTAAAATTCTTCTCATATTCAGCCTTTGCCATCTCCTCTACTTGCGTATTGTATTTATCGGCTGTGTACCACTTTGCTACCTCGAAAATTACCTCTATATTTTCTGTCAGCTTTCTAAATGCAAGGATAACATCACCCGACTTTGTTTCATTTGTAATCTCGTCATTTGTTTCGAGATTATCATAATACGGAGCGTTTTCAGGCAGGTGAACCGTAATTAGGCTCGCACCACCACAAAAATTACGTATAGCTCTTGTAATTGCCAATGATTGCGCTCTGACCTTTGAAATAGAATCGGCAAAATATGATGTCTTTCCGAGAATCTTTCCATCTTTGAGCACAAGATAAGCAGAACTACAAGCCCCCTTCTTGCCTTTGCATACATTATCGACGTAAACATCATAGGCTATGACCTTACATTCAGTCTTAATGTATTTCTCTTCAATTTTCTTCATATAAATTTTCTTTTATCTTGGCTTTCACGTGTACGTGTTAGCCTACTATAAAATATAAAACACATATAACCTCAACTAACTACTAATATAAACATATCCAAAGTAAGACTCGGTAAAATTTACCCAGCACAATAGTTGTCGTGAGGGTCATCACTACCAATGATGTTAGCGAATGACCTACCTTTGCCATTACATCTGTATTTGTTCTTTTCGTAGTCGTATATCTGGAACATAAAGCTGTCAGATATTCTTCGGTCTTCAATAGAGTAAGAGCAAGGAATGACAAGATAATGAAAATGTCCTCTACTATAAGAAAACGACTTTCTACCAAATCTTTGCAATATAAGTTCCTTCTGTCCTTTGATTCTATCGTCTGCCACGTGCTGCTCTGCAAAGGATGATTTAATCTTTCCTCTACTAACAAGCTGTTTTTTGATTCTACTCACAGAACCATAGCCCATATTGACAACTTTCATAAACTTCTTCGTGGTAAGTTGCATCGGGATACACACCGAGTTGTAATCAACGTTGAAACTGTTATCTTCTGCACCGCAAATCACGAATGTGTAGAGAATGTTGTTAATGATGGAATATATTTCTTTGAGAGTAAAATCCTTTTTTACTGGCATCTTACAAACCAAAGCACCTTTGTACGTTCCCTGCTTACGATTGTACTTGATTTCCTTATCTTTGAATGAGTTTACAATAAAACGACCATTACCAAGATTGGTAAACAGAGAATCTTCGTTTATCTGATTAATCAATCTTTTAGCCTTGTCGTAACCCACTCCCAGACGTACCTTCAGGTCTTTCTTTGTAAGTTGGAACATTACCGAATTACTATGCTGCATCTTGCACCAAATGGCAAAGCAAAGCAATTCCTTGCGTTGCTTCACCTCTTGTGGAGTAGCACCGCAAGCATATCGCCTTACCAAATCCATTCTGATACTTAATGTACGCATAGCCTAAAATCAGAGAACCCCCAAACAGGTACGAGCTGTTTGAGGGTCTCCTTTATGATGAAACCTTATATTTCTACAAGGTTTTGTTTGCTAATGTTAGTGCGAATCAACCCTCGTACTGCTGAATTGCGATACAAAGGTAAGCATTATTTTTGAGATTTAAAAATTCGTCTAAAACGCTTGTTAACAACACGAAATGAAGATTAATGCGAGAAAATTATATATAATACCCATATTTGATATTTAGATAGAAATACGGGTATTTTCGGGTAGATAATAATGATTTACAAATAACTAAAAATTTAGTTCTGTTTAACAAAATAAAAATGCCCCACACCACCAAAAATGATGTTTGCAGGGCGATATGATAGGTATAAAAGAAATGCGATAGGAAAGCCCCACCATTGAACACCAACGGCAGGGCTGAGATAGATAGATGAGTTCCTATGAATAATTGCTTTGCAAAGATAGGCAAAATATCTGAGAACTCAAAGAGATAGTGAAAATTTCTTCTGTAAGCGGTTAAAATAGTCTGTTGGTATGATTTATCGGTGAGATAGTCTAAACGCCTCGTATGCGCTATAAAACAAATCCTCGCCTACCATTAAAGGCAAGCGAGGAAATAATATAATTAGCGTATGTATCTAAATCAAATCCTTTATCATATTATCAAATGCAGGATTTTTCCAAACGACTTTGTTGTTTTGAATCAAGTCTTTTATATCCGACTTAGAAAGATGAAACCACTCACCTTTCTTATTCTTTGATGCAAAGCGGTTGTGCCAGCGTTTTTCTGAATCCCCTTCGAATACTGCAAGCATTTTAATTGTCGGATTCCCTATAGACATAGCGCGTAAACGCTCAAAAAAGTTAAAAGAACGTCCTATTTTTACCAGATTCGTATTATCGATTGCTAAATAAGTATCGAATTGTCTTTTTTTGTTTTCGCTTGAACAAAGTACATCAAACATACCTTTCAGTAATGCACTTGCGTAAGGATAGATGATTACACCAGCGTTATACAAGAATTTAGCATCACCAATAAAATAATCGAAATTATACAAATCTGTTTTATCCTTTGTTATTTCAGATAACACTGACATAAACACATCTATTACATCTTGTTTTCTGAACATCATCAAACTATCAATGATATTATCATTATCGTCCACCAGTTCGCATATAGTAAACACCTCGCAACTCATAGCTTCGTTAGCTATCATTAGTCCAAAGCTCTCGGTATCTTTTGATAACATCCCTTTTTGGTGCAAGATGCGGATTTTATCGTCCAACACTTCACAAATAGATGCAAATTCTTTAGAATCTATCGTAAAACGCTCAGTTCCTTTCCAGTAGTTATAGAGTATGTTATATGTAAGTTTATCTGTAGTACGGACACAGATTCTACCTTTGATGGCTGCATTGATTGTTTGCAATACCAAATCCTGCCACGGCTTAGATATGTTCGATTTACTCTCAATCCCATTATCTCCATAAGATAACTCCTTTGAGCCAAACATTTCTGTAAATTCGTTTAGCTTGTGGAAGACATACTTTTCAAAATCACTTTCTGTCATATCGCTAAGTTGTTAAACAAAAAAACTGCGCTACGAGTTGTTCAAAGGTCTTTCAGCAAAACCTCCGATGGTAGTTTCCTATCCACCGACTCGGCGCAGTAATTCTTATATAATTACTTTATACTCGAAAAGATTGTAGGTACAATAAACGCACCCTCTTTGCAGAAGATGCGGCAACTATACCGCTGAAATGATTTTTGAACGTTGCAAAGATACGAAAAATATTCCAATCTTGCGTGTGCTAAGTAAACCTTTAACCAAACTTTAACATTTGGCAGTTATTAATTCTTCGATTAATTTGTTTTTCACACCATATTCCACAAAATAGGCTGACCCAAAAAAAATGAGCCAGCCAACTTTTTACTTGCCCTTGAAGAGGCAATAAGCCCCATAAAACATGAGCAAAATCATAAGTTTTAAAAACATGATGTTATATATTGGTGAATAATTACCAATCGTTACTTGTTGAGGTTATTCCATTCTTCATACTTGAAATATATGGAGATAAATCCTTTAACAAGTCTGATTTCCATGTGGCTTTATATTTATCATCTATATGAGTAATCCACTTCCCATAAGGTTCATCTTGAGCACCGAGGGATTTTAAATCAGAATCCCATCTTAGCCAAATATTATCATACGTATATTTATATCGACCATCTTTGAATTGCAGCTTCAAAGTCGCCTCCAACCAAGAGCCACTTTTATTTTGCGTACAAAAGTTAATTGTTATCAAACCAAGACTTTCTTCTCTCGATTGAATTACTGACTTAGGTGAGGAGAAAGAATTATTTACCCATAACAAAGCATTATTATACATTTGCTTTGCAGTCTTGCCCTTTACTTGCACGACCTCCTCGATTGTTACAGAGTAATTAGCTCCATTATAAACATTGTTTGTTGTCTGTGCGTTTGCTTGCACGACCACGGCAATCATAATTGCCATAAGCATTAAAATCTTTTTCATTTATAGTGACTTAACCGTGGTGTCGAGGGCTTATTTTTTGTTATGGGTATTGTATGGCTAGAAATGCCAATGTTGGAGTAAGACTTGCGTATCAGATGAAACCGTCATTTTTGCGAAATCTGGTATCGTGTTACAGATTCCGTTTGATTCCGCTTTCTTCATCAATTCCTGCGCCTCCTCTTTTGTATCAAACAAAGCTGCATCAGTTCTTTCCGAAACATAATGCAAACCACTACCTAAGAATGCAACAATCATGTGTCTGCTATTATAGATAGTTACGTAATACACCTTTCTTCTATCTATTATTTTTTCTGTAGAGTCTTGTAATTTCATATCTAATGCTTTATCCGTGATAGCGAGGGCTGAATATTTATATTATTTTCAAGAGATAACGCAATATGCGTCATTATATTGTGTGTAGGGCAGAAATTTTAATCTTTATTTCTGCCCATGGCGCAATCGAACAATGTGCCGATTAGCCAAATTGCTATTAAGAATGCCATAACTTAAACCTCCTCTGTATTATTGTTGTTATTCAGTTTCTTGTAATACTGCTGAATCTCCTCATCAGTCATACCCTTTTCTCGCATTACACGATAGTTGGCAGAACCACGTCTGAAATAAACCTGACTGCCATAGACTGAACGTAAGTTGTAGTACGCACTTCTTACTAGTTCTTTGGTTAATACCTTACCAGTGGACGAATAAACGCCCATCTGCTGCAACATCATAGCTGCATCCGCAAAGTTAGGTGTAGTCAATTCCGTGAAGTCATTGGTACACTTCTTAACCACATTCCATATAGCCTTGTTACAAGGTTTCTCAGCAGCCTCTTTCTTGCGCTTTTCCGATGCTGCCTTCTGTGCATTTGATAAGTCACATTTTCTAGGTCTGCCCAACTTCTTAACGACCTTACCAGACTTTGAGATAAATTCTCCGTCTTGTGCCAACTTCTGCTTGCGTACTTCCAATGCGCTCTGTGTTCGCTCCTGTATGAGTTCACGCTCCATCTGTGCCGAGAATGAGAAAGCGAACAACAACATTTCGTCAATCGCTTTCAGATGGCTGCAATCAAGGTCAATGCCCATCTGAACGATAACCAATCGCACACCACGTGGTTTCAGTTCGTCATTCACAAACTTGTTGATGTCGCTCATGGAACGACCGATACGGCTGACTTCGGACACAATAAGTATATCACCCTTATCAAGCATCGGCAATACTACCTTACCAAGGTTTCTATCCTTATAAGATACCTTACCCGATACTCCTTCCTCCTTCACTTCGTGAGTAGCTTTGAGATTGTGACAATTCAACCATTCGTTGATAGTTCTTTCCTGCTGCTCCAATGTCTGCTTCTCAGTAGAGACACGACTGTATATTATTACTTTCTGTTTTGGCTCATCATCATCATCGGTCATGTTTGCCTTTGCGTTGCAGCTTTTGTCCGAACGGCAAAGGTAGTGACCTTCTGCCATCATGCAATAAGGGCAATCCTTACAGCCGATGTTCACGATGTCGTATTTTACAGATGTGCCACCTTCATTCTTGATTTCTGTTGTCTTCATTTCTCCTATCTCCTATCCTATCTTTTCTAGCAACTTTCTTCTCTTACGTAATCATCATACTCTTTCTGGTCATAGCAAGATGCAAGAGAATCGTGATTAGTTATTAAATCATATACAAATTCTATCTGTATGTCGGTTAATGTTGCAGATACAACATAATCGTCAAACCAAAGCGGACTCTGATTTACATCATAGACAACTCCCATACACTCCAAGCATTTAATGAGTAATTTGCTTGCAGTTGTAATAAAATATACTTTCTTCATACCATTATCTCCTATCTCTTATTACTTTTAAAACGTTACTTTCTTCTATTTATTATCCACGATAATAGAATGATACATGAAAATCGCTACTTTTACGCTCTCGGTCATTCTCAATCACTCCAAACATATAAGAATCATTCACGTTTTCTATATCTTTATTCTTATTACGTTCAACTGTTCTTACCCATTTCTCCATAACATCAGGGCACCAAACACCGCCAAGGAATCTAACCAACAATTTGTTGTCTGCTTCCAGACGTACCAATACTGGCTCGTTTCCTACAAATCCAACCATTTCTGTATTGTATTGATTCCAAGAATATTGTCCATCATTGAACAAATATCTTACCAACTCATCAAGGCAAAGGTCTTTCTCGTTGATAGGACAATAAGCTACATTCTTAATCTCCATAGTCTTATTACTTTAATTCTTGTTCTACAATATCGAAATTGTCCCACGTCTCACCTTCGTTGTCTGAGATATGATAGAAGGAATCTGAAACGCTGATTTGGAAATCATCACAATCCAATGCTTGTTTATAGCTTTCCAATGTGTTCAGTCCTTTCTCTCCCATCGCTTTTCTAGCCTTGTCTCTGGTTGAGAATACTTCTGCTTCAACCTCAACCGCCTCACCCAATCCATTTTGGTACGAAGTGATAACTACATATACTTTCATAGCTTAACCCTCCACTTTAATAATTCCACGTCTTACCAATGCTTTTACAAAATCGTCTAGCGATAATTTTCTAGAATAGCATTCGCCACCGCATATTCCGTAATTCCAATTGATTATGAGGTTTTCTTCTGTATGGTATCTAGCAATGCTATTGTGCTTACCTGCGAAATCCTCATAGTGCCAAACTAAAGCAACTTCTATCGTTCCACGTTTCTTTGGGTGAATAAGAAAACTACTGCGAAATCTGTTACTTTCAAACTCGCATCCATAATTCTTCAAGAAACTCAGCTTTTCAAGTGTTGCTTTCTTCCACTTTCTAGCCTTTTCGTACTCTTCTTTCTGTGCTCGCTTGATAACGTCATCATCAATAGTATTCTTCTTTGATTCTGCTATCATTAACATTTCCAATTCGTTCATATCTTTACCCTTTCTGTTATTAAAATCCCATTACGTGGTTCAATCTCCAATTTCTTTCGTCTTCGGAAATATTGCCATTATCATACTCTTTACTAATCTCTAACTTTGCGTCACTTACTGACGATGCGTAACCTAGTGCATTCATGTCTTTACCCTTTCTGCTATTAAATTACACCGATAATATTAATCGGTTCTTCAATACTCGCTACCAATGCAGCATTATTATTCTCTGTAATCAGGCTATCAACATCTAAGTAAATAACCTCTGGTAATGAAGTCTGTTTCATATTGTCTTATAACATTTGGTCAATTTATCAAACTCTTATTGTTCTTCCTTATTATGGCACATAGACGCAAAACTAGTATTGCCAGTATGCGTTCTAAAGTCCATAAGATAATCACTCCAACTATCCAATCGGCAAACTTTAGAAGGAAACACACCATGCCAATCAGGTATCAAGATAAAATGTTCGCTGTGCTGATATTTATCTTTCAGTTTATTAATGATGTCTCCATATTATGAATTATAAAAATTAATAGGCTCATAATCTCTGTTTCTGCAATCGTTTCCAGCCTCATGATAAGGGCATTTATTATCTTTCTTATAGTAACTGCCAAGGCGGTCATTCATACCCATGCTAGATACTACAAGTCGATTGCTATTTGCCTATTTCTGAATGCAAATCTGCAAGATAAACAAATATTCTTTTCCATTTCTGTTTCTTTATTAATTGATTTACTTTTGTTATTCACTCATTCCTTTGCTCTGTGGAGGTGGCAAAGGTAGCGTATGTATTACTTTGCCAACACCACATAAGTAATCGCCTACAGCCGCATTTAACGGCTTGTTTGCTGCAATATCCAACCGCATATTGTTCGGTGGAATATCCAAGCATACCGGAACACCGATAGAGATAGCCACAACCTTTGCGGTTGATGCCGTTTCTTTGCGTTCTGAGACGTTTTCCTTTGTAGGTGGTGTAATTGTCTGCTCGGTGCATTTCTCACTCGCTAGATGCTCATTTGGCACGCTATCCAATGTATCATCAGGTACGGCTGCAATCTCTTCTTTTGATACCAATGATTTCTTCTGCTGCTCCTTAAATAGCTTTTCCAGTTTAACGCCATCCTTAAAGAAGAAAGCACACCCACGATAGGTATTGCTTTTTGTTCGCTTATCATCAGGCATGAACTCTTTGCAGAATCCAGACAATGTAAACAGTTCACCACAGAATATAATCTTATTGTCTTCTGCTGCAATAACCTTTGTGCCATCAATGAAGGTAAGTGCATCGCCTACATTTACACCGATAGCATCAAAACTAAACTTATTACTAGACTTATCCAATGATACTACCTTTGCAGGTGTATTCGTTTGCTCTGTTTGCTTGTTCTCCTCTTCTGTAGCGCACTCTTTTTCCTCAGTTGTAACATTATCCACCTTTGCAGGAATAACGCTTTGTGTGCGGTTATTTGCGCTGCCATCCAAGAGTGCAATTTGCTCCTTTGTAGGAAAATTAGCAATATAGAATGCACTCTTTTTGTCTGTCATAGCCAAGCAATAGCTGATTTCCTCATCAGGTAAAATAAGCGGCATTACCAATTCAATCTTTTTATCAGCGATAAATATCAATGCTTGATTATCATATTGCGGCAAATAAAGATTAAATTCATCCACTACCTTAACCAATGTGGATGCTTTTACGCAAAGTGCAAATTTGTCGTAAGGAATACCCACACAATTAAACTCGGCTACATTTTCAATCTCGAAATCCAAATCACGCATTTTGAAAGTTAGCTTTGCGCTACCTTCCTCATGTTTGATAACTAGAATGTCATTTGTAACACCTGAAGACTTAATCCATTTCTTTGCAGCCATCCAAGTCTTCTTATCCAGATTAACCAACTTGCTAACATCTACAGAAGGCATTACAGACTCGTAGTTAGGGTATTTGCTTGCATCCACCTTAGATGTAATACCTTTGCACTCACATATCCAATGATTACCAGTGGCACTATTTATATCATCGCCTACCAGCTTACAAATCAACTTTGCACCTTTGCCAGCAGCAGCGCACATCTTTTTAAAAATGTCGGCTCTAATTAGTGGGTAATTATATCCAACGACTTCATCCCAAGCACTGCCAGCGCAAACTGCAAATTGTCTTACTTGTAATACGTGACCATTGCTTGCAACCGCTCTATGATTTCTTATATCCAAGCATACATTCTTCATCAGTGGGCGCAAATCGTCTTTCATATCCGCAAATTTTGCAAGCGTACCAAGGTCTTTGTTAATCTCCACCTCGAATGTACGCAATACATTACCTACATTATTTGCAGCAACAAATAATTGCCTGTCCTTTGTAGGGATGCCTGCGAGTTTTTCAAATCTTGCAACCAATGCAAAAATTTGTACTACACAGAATGAGCAAACGAAAGATAGCACATTCACACTCGCCATCGGTGCAATAAAACAATCTTTCTCAACTTGCTTATTACACTCATTCTTATATGATTTCTTTTCAGTCTCCAAATAGCCATCCTTAAATGCGCTATCCTTCATCTTTGCCAAATCGGATGCGGTGTAATTGCCTTCTTTTACATTTACACCCTCATTAAAAACCTTATCGGCTATCTCATACAACTTGTTTAAGATAGCCAAATTCATTTCTTTGTCACTCATATCTTTATAGATTAATTGATGTATCTAAATTCATTTTTGCCCAAACAAAACAAAGTATATCCACCTTTGAAAAACTGGATTAATCCACCATATTCCAATGTGTAATCATCCACCCAATACGTATCACCCCATTTATCAATACGCATATATGAATTAATGCAAACACTACTTTTTAACTGAATCTTTCTCATATATCCAAATTGATTAAAAGTTATACATTTAACGGCTCTAAGATTGATATACAATCATTCCCGATTTGATGATGTTGCTTGTACCATACCAATGTATCAATAACACGCTTATCATCTACGATATTCTTTCCAGAGTGAAGGGTATTGTCTGTAATACTCTCGCCAACTTCAAAAAGACTACCTACTGCAATATGGTTATTAATGCAGGCTATTTGATTCTGTGGCATATTTGCCAAAGTTACAATATATTTTTTCATATTCTTTTCTCCTATCTTTTTTGTTTATTATACTTGTTTCATATTACAGAGAACAAATGTATTATTGCAGCCGAAAATAATGCTTTTGTACGCTGTTATTCGGATGCTTGCATCCAATGAGGTTACACCTTTATTTCTTTCCTTTGCCCAATCTATATATTCAGGCAAATTTGCTTTAATAACCTTTGCACTCTTATTTATAGCCTTAATCTTTTCTACCTTATCAGCCAAGGCGCAAAGATACTTTATTTGTTTATCTGTTGCTAACATGATTATTTTCTTTTATCTTTATATTAAACTTGTGCCGTGCCAAATCTCGCTTTTGGATGGCGGTCGCTAACCGCACACGGCTATAGTAACTTTTAAGCAATATCAAGCTATCTGTATGTAGGCTTATAACTCCAATCGTATGCGGTATATTTGCCGCTTTTTATTACTACCTTAAACTCAATCACCCTTATAAAGGCTTTATTGTTCATTCTTGCATCCATATAGTCTAGTACTTTCTTTTCAATGTTATCTTTTGTGCCTACTATCTTTTTAAGAAGATAACGTTTGCCTGAATGAGAAGGCTTTTCCAAATATTCTTTTATTTCTGCTATCATACCTTTCTAAATTTAGCCGTTTATTTGCTCTATATAGCCTTATCTTTTCCCACTTGATAAAGTGTACCAAAGGGAAAAGATAATGGCGCAAACATCATTATTTAACCCTCAAATTTGGTGATAGTACTAGTTATTTCGCTAACAACTTGCAATAGACAATCCAAATATAAGGTATCATATACCAAAGTATTTTTGAAGGTAAAATGCAGTTCAAACTCTTTATCATCGTGCCAAACATCAAAGCGCACACTACCTTTCAGGCACTCGCAAAAGGTGTTTTCACTAATCACTTCTTCATTACAAGTAATTGTGTCGCTAACTACATTTGCAGTAATACCCAAAGAACGGAGTACTACAGCTAATTTCTTTAAATCTTTATTCATATTGCTAATTATTTAATGTTACTTTGTGGTGCAAACGGAATCGAACCGTAAACAGATACCGACTATCTTTGCACCTATCCCAATATGTTTTATTATATTGTCTTTTTGCCGTAATAACGCAAATTAAGCATTTCCTTTTGGCTAGTAAGTTTGCAGCCACACAATTTATTATTTGTGCTGTAGTCTGCACCAAGCGCACGCAAACGGCTGCTAGTTGTAGCCGTATTAAAACCATCATCGGAAAAATACACATTGCCACGTACTTTTGCATATATATATGTATCATACAAGCGTACAAATACATTTGCACCCTTAATAATTACCTCAGTATTACTTTCTCTGTAGTTAACCTTATTATTTACAGCGTTAACCATTCTTTGTTCTATCTTTCTCATTTTCTTTGCGTTTTAAAAGGTTATTTACTCTTTTACGTACTTATTCCAATTGCGCCCTACAATAATACCTAATATGTAAGATACAAGGGCAAAAATGAAAGGTATTGTTATATCCATATCCAAATAATCTAATTAGTTCAAAAGAAAATCGAAATTCTTTGCAGCCTGTTTTTCATACTCGGCTGCCCACATCTGATTATATGGATTACCCTCCAATTCGTGGAATTTCTTAGCCTTTGCAGCGAAAACAATAAACTTATAATGCAGTTTCTTTGCATCTCTCAATATCAAATGATAGTTAGGATTTTTATCCTGAGTCTCTTTAACCAATGCAGCAGATTTTGCTACTATAATCTCTAATTGTTTTGTATAGAAATTAACCAAAATATCTAATCTAATCTTTTTCATATCTCATATTATTTGCACCTTTGCACTCACAATAAAGCGAGTGCAAAGGTAGTGTTATTACTTGTTTGCTATCTCATTTATTTTATTTGCCGTATCAATCAAAGAATAAGACTGACCGACAAAACCGCCTCCGTACCAATTGGCACGATAAACAGAAAAGCCCAAATCATTTGCACGCTTTTTGGCAATTGCATACAATTGGCTTTGGCTCAAATTGTCGTTTCTCATTTCCTCATCAGTAGTAAAAGCGAGAAAATGCACTACATATCGGGGATTTCCGTTTATATCATTATTCACACGGCAAAAACCGATGCCGTTAACTACTCTATAGCTATTTCTATAGCTTTCAATCTCTTTATTAGTCATATATAGCCCTCCAATTAGTTTAAGTTCAAATTATCCTTTGCAGTATTAATAATAGTATAAGCGAGATAAGCACAAGCCTGTCTTCTCTCCTTTTGAGTCGGCATTTCTCCATCATATTTAAAATGATACTTTGCAGACTTGAAAACTAAATCTTTCAAGTCTTCATTATTCATTAAGCGCACAACACTAACAAATTTGTGCGCTTTCAAATACTCTTCAATAACCTTTGTTATTTTACGCTTAATATCGTAAAATTCACGTGTATTGTTTACGTATAATACCATTCTTTGTGCGTTCAAGCACATCTTTTCAAAAACTACCATAAGATAAATATTTAAAAGTTACTAATTAATTTTGCTAATTCGGGAAAAACTAATAACTTTGCACACGTCTAAGGAATAACAAGTTATTAGTTTTATAATTTGTTCCCCCACTACTTATTTATTAGGTAGTGGGGTTTTCGTTTATGCTGCAAAATAAGCGTTTTTAACTGATTTGAGCCAAACATCAAAGGCTGCAAGCATTGAGCCAAAACCAGCGTTTTTGTCGTAGTGTTCATGGAACAATTCACAAAAAGCAATTACTTTCTTTTCGTCAGAAGAAGAAAGCACGGTTCCAATTGGAGAAACATAAGACTGATACCAATTTCTAGAATTAGATAGCTTATTCTGGTATTTGTTATATACCTCCTGCATATTTCCCCAAACTTTATGCTGCTTTTCCTTCTTTGCTTTTTGTTCCTTTTCTGCCTTAACTCTTACAAAGTTCATTTTTGCCCACAATTTGCAAAACTCATCTTTATCCACATCGCTATTATTGTAAACCTCAACAATAGCATCAAACTCGGCAATACTAACATATACGCCAGTACGCTCTACAAATTCACCGTACATCATAATTGCTTTTATTTTAAGTTACTAATTTGTTCCCTTTGCAAGACTCGAACTTACAGAAAAGCCGATGTTTTCGCCTGCATCTAGTATGTGTATATATTTCTTTGGTTTTCATTTATCATCTAATTTATTTCGCTACTCCGACTTTTCGCTACTCACTTTAAGATGTTTCAACGCTGAATATATAATGTACTTTGCAGCTACATTCTTTATAAAGGGATAACCATATAAATTACTACTATTAGTTTAAGTTACTAACAACTCCGATACGTTTATTCTCATTCGGTTTTTTTGAGATATACAATTATAGCTTTTTGTTTATCCTCGCTTACTTTGCACGCTTGCATTTTAGCGAGTGCCGTGGGCTGCGTACACAAAGGACAAGTCAACTTTGCCGTCATTTTTCCCCTCCACCTTTGGCAGCGTCGTAGCATCGCAGGTGGCTAGCTTGCAATAAGTATATAAAGGGCTTATCTTGTCTAAGGATAACCTCTTTGTCTTATTGACGATGCAAAAGTACTACTTTTATTT
>CYGL01000143.1_pt1 | contig 37732 bp, 54 predicted proteins | sample 485531 | NCBI WGS metagenome assembly CYGL01 (sample SAMEA3497897, study PRJEB9818) | human gut metagenome | reverse complement strand
ACAAATCAACATTGTTACATAAGAAAGTTTCTTATGCAAAGTTAAAACCAGCTTGAAAATATTCGTTTGCTAACGAAATCAACTCAATAGAGTCATTGATAGTTAGCACGTCTATCTCAAATGTGTTAAGAGTGATTTTGACATAAGAGGACTCTGTGCAGAGAATTTATACCATAAACAAAAACTTGTCATGGCGGGAAAAGATGGATGCAGTATACATAATCATTAGATTACAATGTTCTGTTCCATTAGTTATCATTTAAGTGTTAGCTATTTCATTTGTCATCAAGCCAGTCAGCCCACCACTGCATCATCTCCCTGCGCTTATCGAGATACTGCGCATGGTTGTAAATACCGCGCACAGATCCGCCGTTGGCATGTGCCAGTTGCACTTCAATAGCATCAGCAGGCCATTCGTGCTCGTTCATAATCGTGCTGAATTCATGCCTGAATCCGTGACCGCTTTCCAGCCCTTCATAGCCAATTTGTTTGATCACAAGCAATACCGCGTTCTCGCAGATTGGCTTCTTCTTATCGTTGCGCCCGGCAAAAACAAACTCTGAGACTGGTTTGGTGATTGAGCTTAGCGTAGTGAGAAGTTCAACCACCTGGTCTGACATCGGGACCACATGAATTTTTCGTCCCTTCATCACACTGGCGTCGATGGTGATAATCCTGTTTTCAAAATCGACGTTCTTCCATAGCATGGAACGAAGCTCTTTCGTTCTTAGGGCTGTATAACGTAAAACTTTTGTCGCAATGAGCGATACGATACTTCCTGAAAATGTTGCCAGTGCTTTGTTGAATGCAGGGATCTGGTCTGCTGGAAGGAACGGGAAGTTCTTCTTGCGGTATCCTTTCATGGCGTCTGCAAGGTCAGGTGCCGGGTTATATTTAGCCCTTCCGGTGACAATAGCGTAACGAAAAACCTCGCCGCATCTTCTGCGGGCTTTGTTGGCTCGCTCCATTGCACCGCGATCTTCAAATCTTCGGATTACTTCCAGCAGTTGCATCGGCTCAATATCCTGAATTTCAAGACCGCCGATGATGGGTAAAATGTCGTCATCAAACATTTTGGCAAGTTCAGTTGCATAGCCTACTGACCAGACTTGCTTCTTGTGCTCGTACCATTCCTTGTAAATCGCACTAAATGAATTGTTGTTAGACGAAGCCTTTTTCGCCTTTACCGGATCGATGCCAACCGAGATGTCTTTCCTCGCAGTCCATGCCTTATCCCTTGCTTCCTGCAAAGTCATAAGCGGATATTTTCCGACAGTCAGGATTTTCTCCTTACCGTCAATCTTGTAGCGAAGCTGCCATACCTTTTTCCCTGATACAGGGACATAAAGGTACAGGCCATTACCATCGAGTAGGCGGTATGGTTTTTCTTTCGGCTTTGCTGCTTCAATCTGCTTAACGGTGAGCATGGGTAAAAATCCGGTGGGTAAAATTATTTTATCCACTTTTTACCCGTCATGGAGTGCGGCTGTCAACGATCTGACGCGAACCATTACGAACTGTTAATCTACGGAAGGCTTGATATTCAGGGGATTTTGCGGACTGGTACGGATGGGAGCGAACTGATAAATGGTGTCCCCTGCAGACATCTACTTGAAGCGGCAGGGGGTTGATTGGAATGGTATTTTTTAGATGTGAAAAATATTTTACCCGCTATTTTACCCATTAGCGCGGCTTAAGAGCTTATTTTTGAATTCACAATGGTCACGATATAACCATCTTGCTCGCCCGTGGATAACTTTGGCTTTTGGCAGGTCGCCGGACTTAATCCGGTCATAGATGAAGGTTTTACCGAAGCCAGTATCGGCCATGATGAATTTCAAATCAACCAGTGAATCAGGCTGTAGTTCGTGTTGCATGAGTGCTATCTCCGAATAGGGAATCGAACCTGCAAATCAGGCAATAAAAAACCGCCATCAGGCGGCTTGGTGTTCTTTCAGTTCTTCAAATAGAATATTGGTTACGTCTTATTCGATACGCACTCCTGGTATTTCGCCTTTTGATATTGCTAAGTCATAAATTTGCGCAGCACTATACCCATCTCGCATCCATGAATCTAAGGCGCGAATAGCCTCGCTACGCTTTTTATCTTCTCTTTCATTTTTGATATCAACGAGGACATCAACGCAATTAAGGCATATGTGGATTTTGTCCTTACATTCGATCATGGCGGCTTTTCCATGATTTCCGCCACACAGTGAGCATAAATCTTCAGGGTCTGGCTGGTATTTCTGTAACGTTAGAGGGTTGAATGTTGAACAGACCATAATCATCTCCATAAAACAAAACCCGCCGTAGCGAGTTCAGATAAAAGAAATCCCCGCGAGTTCGAGGATTGTTATTCATTGCCGATATTCACCTTTATCGCGAACACCTTTACCGGTTTATCGCCGAAGTGCGGATGTGTGATTGTCTTGATTTCATATCCGTCATACGGAACATCAATTCTGCGGCTGGAATCGTCGCGCTTCGGATATCCCTTTGTGATAATCAGGCGGTCATACTCCCTGAACATAATTCGCTTATTCCAGTAGTCATTACACAGGCGATACTCTTCCGTTTTCTCTCCGCGAATGATGGCATCGAAGTATTCACCTTTAACGGCTAGTTGCAGGTTAGCCACGGTTAACCTCCTGCGGCGGTTCCGGTAGCGGCATCCAATTGATTACATCGCATTCAGGGATGCTGATATCATCACCAAGCCACCCTTGACCTTCAGACCAGCATTGCACGTAATACCCGTATTTTGTGTTCACTACGCACCACTGCGCGTCGTTCGGCATTCGCTCACTACAGCTTATCCAACCATCCGGAGTTACCGGAGAGCTGGTTGACGCTTCCGGGATTTTCCGAAAATTATTGGTTGACGAATCTTTATTTTCCCGAAAGTTTCCGGACTGAAGCATGGCGGCGCGGCAGGCGTTCCATATTTCGGCAGCAATATCGCGCTCGCTATCGGTTAATTTGTACGTGGAAACATAGCCAGAGAGCATTTCTACGTTTTCCGGAGTTGCTTCTTCCGGCACTACCGGCGCTGGCGGGGCGATGCGTCCAAGTAACTTATTTACCTCTTTCGCCATCGCGTCATATTTATCTAAATGGCGATTAGCTTCTAAGCAGACTCGGCGCATCTGATCTGAGTTAACTCGTTTAACTGGATCTGCTTCCAGCGATGCCAGCGCAATCCGTGCCAGTTTTAGATCTCGTGCAACCATCTCAATAACAACTTTGCAGTCCGCACCTTCTTTGCTAACACGTCCTTTCAAGTTTTCCAGATAACTAACGCTTTCGCGTGCATGGGAGATTAACTGTTCTTTGGTTAAGGTGGTCATTAGGCAGCTCTCTCAACAACAAGCAATTCGTCGTAGTCATAATCAGTTTCGGAACCATCCGTACCGAACAGAGTCACTTTGTCATCTTCCATCCAAAAAGATTTAACCGCATATTGTTGACCTTTAGATGTTATGAGCACATCACCAGGGATTACGTCTTCAGCGCGAACTTCTAGTGTTCTCATCGTGCTGACCCCCCTCTTTGGTGAAAATGCCTGCTGCAATGCTGTTTATGATGCTGTCAGTGCATGGAGTAGAAAGCTGGGCATCTCCAGCAATTTTCATGACCTCAACATCCGCATATCGAATACCGAGGTGTATCAGACCGGCTATACCTGACTTAAGTCGAACATTTTCCATAAACAGATCTTTTTCCCGCTGTTTAGCGGCTTCCAACTCCATCGACAATTTTTCCAACTGCTCTTTATGCTTCTTGTATTCCTGATACGCGTGCCAAGACTGACCTTTGCGCACACTATCAGTGATATCAGCAACCTGCTCTGGTGTTAGCGTGGTCAGTGGATGTGCTGGAAAAATCATCACTTGCCCGGCATCCCAATCAAAACCCGCCTGAATTGACTGAACCTCAACTGATGGTGTTGAACCGATGCGACCAGGCGAATGAACAACGATCGTTACATCCATATCGCGACGATGGCTGTGGTTGTTGGACAAAATACGATTCACCAACTCAGAAAATTTGGAAAATTTCATGCTGATCCCTCTTTCTCTCCCCGGATAATTCTGTTGCACACATCCACACACTCGTCGCAGATGAAAACGGCGTCCCCAGCAATTAACTTTTTGACGGCGTACTGGGATTTGTTGCAGAAGCTGCAACAAAGTGTTCGCCTGACTGATAAGGATGGAGCGCCAGATGTCAGCCGCTCCATATCGTTCTTGCGACGCAATATCACACGGCTGAACTCAACCAGTTTCTCCGGGGATATCTCCTCCTCCGTAGCAAGCGCCTCTAATCGTTCGAGTATGTGGAAGGCTTTTTTCTGGGTAATTGCAGAATGCGATGTGGTCATCTCACTCTCCTTTGATGCGAATGCCAGCGGCGCGGGAATCATTCCATCGCTTTACTTCTTCACGAATTACGTCAATGCATTCTTTCGAATCCATTAGGTAATCTTCATCAAAAAGACGTTCCTGTTCGTTTTCTATCGCAACAATGATTGCTTCAACTAACTTTTGTGCCTGAGAATCACTTTCTAACTCTGCTATGCGCTTACTTCCATCCGAGATAACGCCCTCGTAATACTCACGCTGCTCGTTGAGTTTTGATTTTGCTGCTTCAAGCTCAACGCGCAGCTTCCCTACCGTTAGCGCAATATCCTCGTTCTCCTGGTCGCGGCGTTTGATGTATTGCTGGTTTCTTTCCAGTTCATCCAGTAGCGCCAAAGCAACCTTTGGATTAAAGGCAGCAATAAATTCAGCGTTGTTTTTCAGAACGTGTTGCGCAATAGCCTGACTACTTAGTCGGACCTCATAACCACGTGCGCCACGGTGTGGTTTATATGAGTCCCAGTCTCCCCACGTTGCTTTTTCTGCCGCTTCACGCAGTGCCTGATAGTCAATCTTGCTCATGTCACATCACCCTGAATCCGTTGCATTTACGTAAAAAATCGCAGATATAGCCCTTCATTTTTTCGTGCCAATCTCGATCATTCCCATTGCACCAACCATCAGGTGGAGTCCAGTTTTCTATCAGAGCAGCCATTTTCTTTGCTTTCGCCGGAGTAGCTGTTGCGGTATCGCAGTAATGACGAGTGTCAACCAACGAATCCATGCCATCGATATCAAGTACGCAAAACCATGTGTGATTCGGAATTCCTACAGGTGGTATTTGTTGCCCACGTCGACGTTTATCAATAAGATATACACTCACTGCTTGCCTCCTTTACGCAACATCGCATTCAGATATTTGTTTTGATTCACTGACGGAAAAGAATTTCTCTTAAGCAATTCCTCTCTCGATGGCATTGGCTTTACGCGTTGGCGAATAATCATTTCTGCCGGAAGAATGCCGGGATTGTATGCAAGTCCTCTCATGGTAAATTCCTCAGTCATTACTGATAGCGCCATAGCGTGAGCGGTAATTACGCAGGCGCGGGTCGATATATTCAGGGAAGTGGGTATATGTGGCTTTGCGGAATGGTCGGATTGATGTCTGGTAAATTCGCTCGTGTTCTTCTTTCTCTGCAAGCCATATACAATGACGAAATTCCTTTTCCTCTTTCGTTTCCTGCGGTAGCGACATTATCAGGTCGTAGTTTTTTCTGAATTTATCCAGCACCTCCAATACGGAATTGCCGGAACAGCGGCGCGGGTCATCCGCACCATACTGAGGCGCTGGCATGATTTTCTCCTGATTAAATTGCGTGAATAGCGTGACGAGGGAAGGGGAGAGTTACTGGTGCAAAGGGTATATCGTCGTCAAAATCCATCGGAGGTTCGTTGTGTTGTGCTGGTGATGATTGCTGCTGTGTCTTCTGTGATTGCCTGCTGGCTGCTTGTTGTTTGCTGTCGCCAATGCCGCCAAGCATTTGCATCACGCCATTAATTCCGACATGAACCTCGGTTGTGTAACGGTCTTGTCCTGACTGGTCTTTCCACTTTCTGGTTCTCAGCATTCCCTCGAAATAAATCTGATCACCTTTTTTCACATACTGCCCCACGACCTCAGCCAGTTTCCCGGATACAGCAACACGATGCCATTCAGTCAATTCCTTTTGCTCGCCAGTATTTTTATCTCGCCATTGTTCTGACGTGGCTATTGTCAGGTTAGCGAACGCTGTTCCTGATGGTGAGTATCGAACTTCCGGGTCTTGTCCTACCCGACCAAGGATAATCACCTTATTTACGCCTCTGCTTGCCATTTATGCCGCCTGTTTTAGTTCGTTAACTCTGATGTTCATTACCTGAACGCATTTAGCCTGCGCTTCCTCGTTGCCAGCCATTAATTGCCAGTCACGCTGATAACGCTCGATGAGTTTTTTCTTGTCAGTTTCTTTCGATGCATAATCGCTGAAGTCTTTCAGGATTTGTTCGCAGTCAACCGATGGAGATTTCTGGTTGGTATTTTCTGGTGATGGTTTGTTATCTGATGCTGGGATTGCCCAGCCCGGCAGCGATGGAGGGAGCCAGTAAAATCCTGTTCCATCCTTGAGTTTTGCCCTGTGCCATCCCTGCTTTTTGTCGAGAGATGTTTGTGCGAAACCTTCCTCAAGGTTATACAGATACCGACCGATTCCCCACTGAACGGCAGCACGCTTCATTGCACCGGAACGACCACCTTTGACGGCTTCTACCTGCGTGTTTTCAGCAGCATCCCATTTGGTTACCCATTCGGAATCAATCTTGATTGATATGCCGCATTCAACTCCGCCGTTGTTGGGAATATCGCGGTATTCATTGCGCCATCCTGCTTTGCCGCAAACATCGTCCAGGCGTTTCATGATTGCCCGGTTCGTGACATAAGCCAGCACCATAGCCCACACTTTGCCATCGCGTGTTTTACCGCTTTGCTGTATTCGCCATTCGATATCTTCGGGGCTGAATGGCTCATCGAATTTATTCAAATCCATAATTCACCTCAGAATGGACACGGCCCAAGGAAATAACGCTGATTTAATACTTCGACTCGGGACAAATTAAGGCATACCCGCATTCCTTCGCGGTCACCATTATGGCGATACCAGAGAGCTTTCTGCGTGTACATGCGTCTCTGTAACTTGCTCTCCTTCACTGTGGTTGCAAGTGACATGAATATCTCCTTCGTTACCGATTAAATCTTTCATCTGACGAATGAATTCTTCGTCTGACCAGTTATCTGTAAAACTCATTTCCTGCGATACCACGGAAGGTTGATAGCTGATTTCATCGCTTTATTTGCTTCAAGCCACATTTTTGAATCACCAATAAATCTGGCTATTACTGCTTTGTTCTGTGCAGCACGAAGCATCTGGTGATTGATGGCTATTTCATTGCGCATAATAAGACCTCAACTCTTTTCCATCCGTCACGTAATTTACGGGTGATTCGTTCAAGTAAAGATTCATTTAGTTGGAAGGCACCCATGCGAGCGCCTCCCGCGATTGCGTAAATCATGGGTGGTTCCTTATGTTGGTTTTATTAGTAGGTTATTTTTGTTGCGAATACTTCGCCTTTTACGATGGCTGTTATGATATTTTTAGCAACATCTTCTGATGCACCAACCTTGATAAGGTCAGCAAGTATTTTGTTATTTACTTCTTTCCGGTGAGCTTTATCCTTTGCTCTACGCTCTTCTTCGTCCTTGATTCTTTTTTCTTCTGCTATTCTGGCTTGCTCTTTTGCTTCAGCCTCGCGCCGGATTCGTTCAGCCTCCTCCTGTGCTTTTCGGCGTTCTGCTTCAATTGCCGCCTGCTTTTCTCTTTCAGCTCGTTCTGCTGCCTTTTTTGCTTCGCGCTGTGCTCGTTGCTCGGCTTCAATGCGTTCACGCTCTGCACGTTCCGCTGCTGCCTTAGCTTCTGCTTCTCGCCTTGCTGCTGCTTCAATTTCGGCTTTTGCCTTTGCTTCGGCTTCTGCTCTGGCTTTCTCTTCAGCTTCTCTTTTTAAGCGTTCTTCATGCTCTCGCTTTTCCTGCTCCGCTTTGAGTCTTGCCTCTTCTCTTTTGCGGTCAAATTCGCGATCCATCAAAATAGCTATTTCATGGTCAGACTCAATTTGCTTTGCGAGAGCTTCAGCTGCTGCCTTAGCTTCTTCTTCGGCTTTAATCCGCGCCTGTTCTTCCTCATAATCAGTAAGAGGCTGGCGTGCCTTGGCTTTCAGCTCATCAAGGCGATCACGCACTGTCTTGCGGTTAGCATCAATTAGCTTTGGAATTTCCTTCAGTTCAGCAACAAGGTCTTTGCCAAGACCATCGAGATATGTTTTCGTCTGCGCAACTTTATACGCCAGAGAAGCGATCTCCTTTCTGCCCTTTGCCGTTGTGATATCAGGCACAAAGGACATAACTTCACGTTCAACCTTTTGGAGAATTTCTTCAATCTGGTCTGCAGACTGAAATACAGTCATTGCATTTGCTTTTTCAATAACAACTAAGTCTGTTACTTCACTCATATATCCTCCATCAAAAAAAATTGCCCTCACATCGGAGGGCGAAGAAGATTTCCAATAATCAGAACAAGTCGGCTCCTGTTTAGTTACGAGCGACATTGCTCCGTGTATTCACTCGTGGGAATGAATACACAGTGCAGTGTTTATTCTGTTGTTAGTGCCAAAAATAAAGGCCACCATCAGGCAGCCTTGTTGTAAATGTTGCAGGTATCAAGTAAGTAATTAGATGGAGCGCCATAAATTATGAATTCATCGTTTGTCGGGTCCATCTCCATCTCTTGGCCTATTGCCATTCTTGCGTCAGTGTCATCAGCGGCGAAGCATAAAACAGCCCACGCTCCCATTGTTTTAAAAAGAACTGCAATTGGCTGTGGTTTTACTGAATTTGCGTTAGCGCGGAAATCATAAATCGCACTTTCATGAAATTCCATAGATCACCCCTCATACAGTGGTTTGCTGCCTAATTTCATTTTCTGGCGACCAACACAAGTCACACCCATTTCACTGCGTGGCTTGCTGTACCATGTGCGCTGATTCTTGCGCTCAATACGCTGCAGGTTGCTTTCAATCTGTTCGTGGTATTCAGCCAGCACTGTAAGGTCTATCGGATTCAGTGCGCTTTCTACTCGTGATTTCGGTTTGCGATTCAGCGAGAGAATAGGGCGGTTAACTGGTTTTGCGCTTACCCCAACCAACAGGGGATTTGCTGCTTTCCATTGAGCCTGTTTCTCTGCGCGACGTTCGCGGCGGCGTGTTTGTGCATCCATCTGGATTCTCCTGTCAGTTAGCTTTGGTGGTGTGGTAGGTGGGAGACCCATTTCGACCTGCTTCGGCCGACTTCAATTCGGCAATAGTTCCGCAGGCCTCGCCGCTTTACGTGCGACATATTCCCATCCATGAACCCTTCACCACACCCCAAAGCCTTCTGCTTTGAATGCTGCCCTTCTTCAGGGCTTAATTTTTAAGAGCATCACCTTCATGGTGGTCAGTGCGTCCTGCTGATGGCTAAATAGTACGATTTGTACTTTATCGAGTCAATACAAAATGCTCTAAATATAATTGGTTTTTTATAACGCTTTGTATTTAATGGGTTTATATTTTGGAAAAAGAAAACCCGACACTAAGGTCGGGTTATTGTTGTGTGCTTTAGAGTGGTGAGGCTGTTAACTAAATGTCTCTTCAGGCCACTGGCTGGCGATAACTTTCCCTACAACGGAACAGCTATCATTGCATGGGATCATTGGATATTGCGGGTTTAGTGGTTGTAGGAACACCTGACCGCTATCCCTGATCAGTTTCTTGAAAGTAAACTCGTCACCACCAAGTCTGGCTATGCAGAAATCACCTGGCTCAACAGCCTGCTCAGGGTCAACGAGAATTAACATCCCGTCAGGAAAGCTTGGCTTGGATCCTGTTGGTGCGGTCATGGAATTACCTTCAACTTCAAGCCAGAACGCACAATCACTGGCTTTTTTGGTTGTGCTGACCCATCTCTCCGCATCACCTTTGGTAAAGGTTCTAAGCTCAGGCGAGAACATCCCGGCCTGAACATGAGAAAAAACAGGGTACTCATATTGTTTTTTAACGGGGATAGATGAGTATTCGCCAACAGGTGAAAATGTACCGTCGTGGTTGAATGAGACGCTATCAATACCAAGGTATTTAAACACCACACCAATCTCGTCAAGAGATGGATGACGAGATCCGCGCAACCAGTGACCAATTCCACCCTGCGTCATACCAAGCTCTTCAGCCAACTTCTCTTGAGTTATGCCGAGCTCTTTCATTCTGGATCTAGCCAGTTCATACCATTTCATTTTCATACCCTTATTATTACGCTCTGTACTAAAACCATCCATGCACAAGATGTATTTTTTGTTTGCATTTCAAAAGTACATATCGTATTATTATCTCATGGTTACTATGGAGGGCATATGAGCAACCTACGAAAATATCGAGAGTCACTGAATATCTCTCAAACAACACTTGCTAAGGCGGTTGGATGCACACAGGGAGCTATTGGGCATTGGGAATCTGGTCGTCGCTTCCCAGACCTTAAAACATGCCGCGCTCTTGTTGCATGCCTAAACAAGTTAGGCGCAAAAGTCAGTCTTGATGACGTGTTCCCTCCGGAACACAAAGCCGCTTAAGACATTCCAGCTCTTACACATTCCAGCCCTGAAAAAGGGCATCCAATTAAACCACACCTATGGTGTATGCATTTATTTGCATACATTCAATCAATTGTTATCTAAGGAAATACTTACATATGGTTCGTGCAAACAAACGCAACGAGGCTCTACGAATCGAGAGTGCGTTGCTTAACAAAATCGCAATGCTTGGAACTGAGAAGACAGCGGAAGCTGTGGGCGTTGATAAGTCGCAGATCAGCAGGTGGAAGAGGGACTGGATTCCAAAGTTCTCAATGCTGCTTGCTGTTCTTGAATGGGGTGTTGTCGACGACGACATGGCTCGATTGGCACGACAAGTTGCTTCGATTCTCACCAATAAAAAACGCCCGGTGTGCAAGACCGAGCGTTCTGAACAAATCCAGATGGAGTTCTGAGGTCATTACTGGATCTATCAACAGGAATAATTATGACAAAACAACTCAGTCCTTACCAGGACAAAATTCACAAACACATACTACGTGATCGCTTCCTGTCCAGCTTCAAGCAGCCTGGTCGATTCCGGGCTGAGTTGGAAAAGGTGAAGCTGATGCAGAAGGAGAAAGGTCATGAGTAACATATCTAATCTAGCCGAAGCCAGAGAGGCCAGAAGGCTACAACAACCGCATCAAAGCAGCGGTAAGGGGTATGCCTTGCTGCACCGTAAAATTATGGATGTGCCGTTTTACAAGGACGCAGAAGCTGCGCATCTGTGGATTCACTTAATCCTCAAAGCAAAGCATACGCCTGAGTATGTAATGACTGACGCAGGAGAAATTCTGGTAGGCAGAGGGAAGCTACTTGGCGGTAGAAACTCTCTGGCGTTTGAAACAGGACTCAAACCAGATCGCGTTCAGTACCTGCTTAGAAAGTTCAAAAAACTCGGCATGATTGACTGGGTTTCACACGGTAAATTTTCAGTTTTCTCGGTAGAGAAATATGACGATTATCAGTCAAATTTTGTACCAGCAGATTACCAGCAAATTACCACCTCAAAGCCAGCAATACCAATGCCTGTAAGCAATACTGTACCAGCAGATTACCAGCAAATTACCACAGATAAAGAATATAATAATATTATCTCTAATACTGACGTATTAGAGAGTGCCACAGCAGACAAAAAGTCTGACAAGAAAAAACCTTCCGTCAGCTGTCAGGATGTTGTCGATGCTTACCACGAAATCCTTCCTGAAGCGCCAAGAATCCGCGCACTGAATGACAAGCGTAAAAACCAGATCCGAACGTTCTGGCGCAAAGCCGGAGTGATAACCCGCCAGCTTGACGGGCATGGGTTCACGATGCAGGACTGGAGAAATTATTTGAGCTACGTAGGCGAAAATTGCCGATGGATGTTCGAAGAACGCCCAAACCATCAACGCGGAACCGTCTGGCACAAAAAGGGATTTGATTTCCTGCTTAACGACAATACCTACCTGAAAGTTCGTGAGGGTGAACACGATGACCGATAATTTTTATGCGCCGCCCCATAGCATCGAGGCAGAGCAGGCGGTGATTGGTGGATTGCTTCTGGATGATGACAGCAGTGAGCGCGTCCAGAAAGTTCTGGCGATGCTGAAGCCTGATTCATTTTACAGCCGACCACACAAAATCCTTTTCGAAGAAATAACCAGAATGCACCGGGAGCAAAAGCCAGTAGATGGCCTGACGCTTTTCGATGAACTGGAGCGTAAATCGTTAACGGCGTCTGTTGGCGGTTTTGCTTATATCGCTGAGATCGCAAAGAACACGCCAAGCGCAGCAAACATCGTTGCCTATGCAATGCAGGTTCGTGAAACCGCAATGGAACGCTACGCCATCAACCGCATGACTGAAGCGACGGAATTGCTCTATTCCCGCAACGGAATGACTGCAACGCAGAAGTACGAAGCTATTCAGTCGATTTTCACGCAACTGACAGACCATGCAAAAACCGGATCGCGTCGCGGCCTTCGCTCATTTGGTGAGGTCATGGAAGACTGGGTTAGCGACCTTGAGAAGCGATTTGACCCGTCAGGCGAACAACGAGGAATGAGCACAGGGATCCCATCGCTGGACAGGATGCTGTCACCGAAAGGTCTGGTGAAAGGCTCTCTGTTTGTCATTGGCGCTCGCCCTAAGATGGGGAAAACGACGCTATACAGCCAGATGGCAATCAACTGCGCAGTGCATGAGAAAAAGCCCGCTCTGATGTTCAGCCTTGAAATGCCCGGTGACCAGATACTGGAAAAACTGGTAGGGCAGAAGTCAGGTGTTAACCCAAATATTTTTTACCTTCCAGCGACAAATGACGCTGATGACGGCTATCAGGGTGATTACGATGGTGACTTCAACAGGGCGATCGAAACAGCAAATCGCTTGAGTGAAATCGACCTGCTTTACATCGACGACACGCCGGGATTATCTCTGGCTCAAATCGTCAGTGAAAGCCGTCGAATCAAGCGAGAAAAAGGATGTGTTGGCATGATTCTGGTCGATTACCTGACACTAATGACCGCTGAGAAGGCCGATCGCAACGACCTTGCTTACGGCATGATCACCAAAGGACTGAAGAATCTTGCCAAAGAGCTTGATTGCGTTGTTGTGCTTCTGACACAGCTTAACCGCGCACTGGAAAGCCGAACCAATAAACGCCCATTACCAAGTGACTCACGAGATACAGGGCAGATTGAACAGGATTGCGATTATTGGGTGGGGATCCATCGTGAAGGTGCTTTTGATGACAGCGTTCCTCCTGGTGAAACCGAACTAATCCTTCGCCTCAATCGTCATGGCAATACCGGCACGGTGTATTGCATTCAGGCAAATGGCGCTATTTATGACACAGACCAACAGTCTGCTGAAATGCGCCGCCGTGAACGCGAGGAACCGCAGTCCAAGAAGAAAGGAGGATTCTGATGAATAAAAAACAATTAGCCATTCTCGAAAAGGCATGGGATGCACAAATATCATGCGCTTTGAAAGAACAGGCACTACCAATAATCCAGACCAAATCGAAAATAGCCAGGCAGTTATGCGATGACGGATTCCTGAACGAAGTTGAGATTACGCGCCAGATGGTAACGTTCAAAGGGTATGAGATAAATCATCATGGTATAGCGGCGTATTGCTCCCATCTTCCTGATGACGTTGACATTGATGAAATGGAAAGGGAGATGAAGCAATGACCATCTACATCACTGAGCTAATAACAGGCCTGCTGGTAATCGCAGGCCTTTTTATTTGGGGGAGAGTAAATCGTGGCTGAGTTTATGCTCGTCGCACTCAAATGCGTTGGCGTTGGATGGATTCTTCTGTCGTTTTTTATTGTTCTGCATAGCTACATTCGTCTTGTGAATGACGGTAAAGACCCATGGTATACGTTGTTTGGCGCTGCATTTGTCTGGGTGATTATCGGTGTTATGCCTGTCGCTGTAGCAAAAATGGCGTGGCGTTTTGTTAGTTGAGGTAACGATGAAGCAAATATACATGCTTCGCAACGAAGCAATCAGAAACAACGCCATAGACGCAATACTCTCACTTCCGATCGACGACAAGTCACCTCACGAAGTCCACATTAAAGAACCAAAGCGGAGCAATCCTCAAAACCGCCTTATGTGGGCGTTATTGCAGGACGTATCGCGTCAGGTGCTCTGGCATGGAGAGAGACTTGCGCCGGAGGACTGGAAAGATCTGTTCACTGCCCTGTGGCTTAAGACCAAAAAACTGGAGCAACGAAGTGCGCCTGGTATCGACGGTGGCGTTGTTATGCTTGGCGTGCGTACCAGCAAAATGCGAAAGGCCAGTATGACTGAGCTTATCGAAATCATGTTCTGGTTCGGCTCAGAGCGCAACGTGCGGTGGAGTGATGACTCCCGGAGAGAGTATGAATGGTCACAACGAAAAGGGAGAGCTGCATGACTATCAAATCAAATACCCCGGCACACGACAAGGACTGCTGGAGAACGCCGCTTTGGCTTTTTGATGCACTGGATATTGAGTTTGGATTCTGGCTGGATTCGGCAGCGAGCGACAAAAATGCTCTGTGCGCTCACTGGCTAACTGAGGCTGACGACGCGCTAAATTCTGAGTGGATAAGCCACGGTGCAATCTGGAATAACCCACCGTACAGCAATATCAGGCCGTGGGTGGAAAAAGCCGCTGAGCAGTGCATACAACAGCGACAGACGGTAGTGATGCTTGTGCCAGAGGATATGTCTGTCGGATGGTTCAGCAAGGCTCTGGAGAGTGTTGACGAAGTTCGTATTATCACTGATGGACGGATTAATTTTATCGAACCATCGACAGGGCTGGAGAAGAAGGGAAACAGCAAAGGTTCCATGCTGCTGATTTGGCGACCGTTCATCAGTCCTCGACGGATGTTTACTACCGTATCCAAAGCGGCATTGATGGCGATCGGGCAGGGCGTCAGGAGGGCGGCATGAGACGACAGCGACGAAGTATCACCGACATCATCTGCGAAAACTGCAAATACCTTCCAACGAAACTCTCCAGAAATAAACGCAAGCCAATCCCCAAAGAATCTGACGTAAAAACCTTCAACTACACGGCTCACCTGTGGGATATCCGGTGGCTAAGACATCGTGCGAGGAAATGACAATGCTTTTAATTCAACCTGGATTTGGACTTGGCATCAAAAAAGGCCACATGTTTGGCGAGAAAGAGTCACAACGAAAAATGGTGTCTATCCGGTTGCCATTTATCAGTATTTGTTGGCTAAACAGGGAGGCAACAAATTATTGGTATACATGCGCCAGAGCAGCATTTAACGACCCTGACTGGTTTGTGAAAAACCACCACGCAGTTCGTCAGGCAAAGAGAAAGGCCAAAATGACATACATGAAGGCGTATCAAAAAGCATGGAAAGAACACCGCGATCGATACCAACAAGACATGGAAAAGCTTGAATCAGAAAACATGGAATTAAGACGAAAGCTCGGTGAAGCAAAACGAGACATTGATGCTTACAAGCGACTTTTTAATGGTGAAAGCCATGCTTAGCCCATCCCAATCCCTTCAATACCAGAAAGAAAGCGTCGAGCGGGCTTTAACGTGCGCTAACTGCGGTCAGAAGCTGCATGTGCTGGAAGTTCACGTGTGCTCCGATTGCTGCGCAGAACTGATGAGCGATCCGAATAGCTCAATGTACGAGGAAGAAGACGATGAGTGAGTTAATGAATGGCAATGCCATCAAAATGACAAGCATTGAAATCGCTGAGTTGGTGGGTAAGCGTCATGACAATGTGAAACGTACCATCGAAACGCTGGCTAAAAATGGTGTTATCCGGCTTCCTCAAATTGAGGTTTCCGAAAGAATCAATAACTTAGGGTTCAATGTTCAGTACGAGCATTACGTCTTCGAGGGCGAACAAGGTAAGCGAGACAGTATTGTCGTTGTTGCCCAGTTGTCGCCAGAGTTCACCGCTCGTCTTGTTGACCGTTGGCGAGAGCTTGAAGAAACTGCGGTTAATATCCCCAAAACGCTACCAGAAGCATTGCGCCTTGCTGCTGATCTTGCTGAGCAGAAAATGCAACTGGAAAACCAGCTCGCAATTGCCGCACCTAAAGTTGAGTTTGCCGATCGCGTTGGCGAGGCCAGTGGAATTTTGATTGGAAACTTTGCAAAGGTTGTTGGTATTGGTCCGAACAAACTGTTTGCGTGGATGCGCGATCACAAAATCCTTATTGCTTCAGGTTCCCGGCGCAATGTGCCAATGCAGGAATATATGGATCGCGGCTATTTCGCAGTGAAAGAAACAGCGGTCAACACAAATCACGGAATACAGATATCGTTCACCACAAAAATCACCGGGCGTGGTCAACAGTGGCTGACCAGAAAGCTGCTCGATAACGGAATGCTGAAAGTAACAGGCGGACGGCTTGGAATAAAAATCACCGAACTGGAGAACGCATGAACGCCACAATTCAAACGATACCAGAGCTTCTTATCCAGACACGAGGCAATCAGACCGAAGTGGCGAGGATGCTTTCCTGCGCAAGAGGAACAGTGCTCAAGTACAACCGAGACAGCAAAGGCGATCGTCACGTAATAGTTAACGGCGTCCTGATGGTCAAACAGGGAAAGAGGGGAAGACGATGAGCATAAGAGAACTAAACCTCACCAAAGAGCAGCACGAGTGGCTGAATGGCTGGCTTGAACTGTGGGGAGCATGGGTTTATTCAGGCCGCCTGGAAAAGCGCATGAGCAGCGTAATAGCGAAGTTCATGGAGAGCGTAGAGCCGGGAAGAGTTATGACAAGGCCAATGTGTAATGATGATGATGGAATGTTGATTTCTCAGGTCGTCGATTCCGTCATGTACATTGACAAGAAAGCCTTTGGCATCCTCCTCAGCTACTACGCTCATGGATCTTCCAAGCATGCCATTGCATCTTACTATCATCGTGTCGCAAGACCTCGCAAGATGTTATGCCGGGGCGGCGGGCGTATTCAAAAACCATCGCTCGCAACCTGTCGCCGGGAAGTTGACGAAATCCTCAATGCTTCGTTGTTTATGATTTACCCGGTTCTGGATAGTGCGTTTAAAAATCGGAAACGTGTAGAGAAAATTAAACATGTAGCATAGAACTTGTTGACATCATTGAGCAAATGAGCAACACTATTGGCATAAGCTGCCGTTAGTGACTCTTAAGTTGCAACGGTGGCTTTTTTTATTTGGGTCAGTCGTATAAAGGTCATTACGGAAGGCTGTTAACCTTCTTATCGTGGTTCGAGTCCACGCTGTCCCGCCAAATATGCTGGTTTAGCTCCAATGGTAGAGCAGTCGCCTTGTAAGCGAATGGGTAGCGGTTCAAGTCCGTTAACCAGCACCATAACTGAGCCGTAGCCACTTGCTATCCTGGATTCATCAGTGATAGTTACGCTGCGGCCTTCTACGCATGACCTTCGTGAAAGCGGGTGGCATGAGGTTGCCCTAACAACCTCCTGCCGTTTTGCCCGTGCATATCGGTCACGAACAAATCTGATTACTAAACACAGTAGCCTGGATTTGTTCTATCAGTAACCGACCATATTCCTAATTAAATAGAGCAAATCCCCTTATTGGGGGTAAGACATGAAGATGCCAGAAAAAAATGACCTGTTAGCCGCCATTCTCGCGGCAAAGGAACAAGGCATCGGGGCAATCCTTGCGTTTGCAATGGCGTACCTTCGCGGCAGATATAATGGCGGTGCGTTTACAAAAACAGTAATCGACGCAACGATGTGCGCCATTATCGCCTGGTTCATTCGTGACCTTCTCGACTTCGCCGGACTAAGTAGCAATCTCGCTTATATAACGAGCGTGTTCATCGGCTACATCGGTACTGACTCGATTGGTTCGCTTATCAAACGCTTCGCTGCTAAAAAAGCCGGAGTAGAAGATGGTGGAAATCAATAATCAACGTAAGGCGTTCCTCGATATGCTGGCGTGGTCAGAGGGAACTGATAACGGACGGCAGAAAACCAGAAATCATGGTTATGACGTCATTGTTGGCGGAGAGCTATTCACTGATTACTCCGATCACCCTCGCAAACTTGTCACGCTAAACCCAAAACTCAAATCAACAGCCGCCGGACGCTACCAGCTTCTTTCCCGTTGGTGGGATGCCTACCGCAAGCAGCTTGGCCTGAAAGACTTCTCTCCCAAAAGCCAGGACGCTGTTGCGCTGCAGCAGATTAAGGAGCGTGGCGCTTTGCCGATGATTGATCGCGGTGATATCCGTCAGGCAATCGACCGTTGCAGCAATATCTGGGCTTCATTGCCGGGAGCTGGTTATGGTCAGTTCGAGCATAAGGCTGACAGTCTGATTTCAAAATTCAAAGAAGCAGGCGGAACGGTCAGAGAGATTGAGGTATGAGCAGAGTAACCGCGATTATCTCCGCTCTGGTTATCTGCATCATCGTTTGCCTGTCATGGGCTGTTAATCATTACCGTGATAATGCCATCGCCTACAAAGAACAGCGTGATAAAAAAGTCAGTGAGCTGAAGCAGGCGACCGCCACCATCGCTGACATGCAGCAGCGTCAGCGTGATGTTGCAGAACTTGACGCCAGATACACAAAGGAGCTTGCTGATGCTAACGCGACTATCGAAAGTCTCCGTGCTGATGTTTCTGCTGGGCGTAAGCGGCTGCAAGTCGCCGCCACCTGTGCAAAGTCAACGACCGGAGCCAGCGGCATGGGCGATGGAGAAAGCCCAAGACTTACAGCAGATGCTGAACTCAATTATTACCGTCTCAGAAGTGGAATCGACAGGATAACCGCGCAGGTTAACTACCTGCAGGAATACATAAGGACGCAATGCCTTCGATGATAGCGATAATTTTACTCATCATCCTTCACATCTGGCTCTGTAGGCAGGGTGGTGATCACTTCTGGAGTGAATCCAGATTAAACATCTCATTGCTGATGCTTGAAGTTGAGCATCTGGCGCGCGGTAAGGGGCTGCGTTGAGATAAGGGCCAGTTCATTACAAAGCCTATCTACGGGTGGGCTTGATAATGAAACCGGAATTTATTCTGGGCAACCAGTTACGGCAGTACAGCGAAACAACCCAAGCCAGTAAGTGGGGAAATAACACTGGCAGCCACTGAAAGATGAACCTCCTGCCTTATGGCAAAAAAGATTCTTTGTGGTGGCGGACTGATGGAAAGACATCCTAATCAAGCAACCACTCCACAGGGTCATAATTATGAACGACCAGCAAATCGAAAAAGAAATCGTTGAGAAAGGCAAAACGGCACCGCGAATCACCCCGCAGCATATCGAAGACGTGATTAAAAGCGAGCATTACTTTACTGCTTATGATGGACGAAATGGTGCCATTTCCAGCAACGAATATTGTGGCAGGGAAAAACCAGAAGAAGGCGATCGTGATTTATCACCATTGAAGTTGCTCACTTTCTGCGTACTGGTGCTGAAGAATGGCTTCACCGTCACCGGAGAGAGTGCCTGTGCAAGCCCTGAAAACTTTGATGCAGAAATTGGTCGGAAGATTGCCAGGCAGAATGCTGTAAACAAAATCTGGATGCTCGAAGGTTACTTGCTGAAGCAGAAGCTAAGCGAACAGTAGTTATTACAAAAGCCATTCCCTACAGAGTGGCTTTGACAATGGCTTATACCCTACACGGGATAACTTAACTGATATCCCTTTTAACGGATAAACGGAGCCAACAATGGCAGAGATTATTCCCATGACTGAAGAACAGAAATTCCAGTTAGAGATTTACAAACTGGTCATGAACCAGAACGCAGCCGCAGAAGAAGCATTTCAGTTCATCGGCACTGACGAGCTGAAGCTTGAGCTATTCAAAATTCACTTCCAGTCAGGCGGCGCTAATTCAGATATCACGACTCGTACTATCGAAGCGGTGCGTAAATCGAAGGAAGCGTTAGACCTGTTCACTACCGGAGCATAAACATGGCAACTCAAGGTTTCGACAACCCATCCAAATTCCGCGATGAATGGGATAAGCAAGCAGAAGGGAAATAATCAATATGGCGACTGAGAAAAAGAAAGGTGGTCGCCCCTCTGATTATATGCCGGAGGTGGCTAATGACATTTGCGCATTGCTTTCCTCCGGTGAGAGTCTGCGCAAAGTTTGCGAACGCCCAGGAATGCCGAGCAAAACATCAGTTTTTCGCTGGCTGGCTGAACATCAGGAGTTTCGTGACCAGTACGCGAAGGCAACAGAGACTCGGGCCGACTCTATTTTCGAAGAGATATTCGAAATTGCTGACGACGTAATCCCTGATGCCGCCGAGGTGGCAAAGGCAAGACTTCGCGTTGATACCCGCAAATGGGCGCTGGCCCGAATGAATCCCCGTAAGTATGGCGACAAGGTAACTAACGAGCTTGTCGGTAAGGACGGCGGCGCAATTCAGATTGAAACATCACCGATGAGCACTCTATTCGGAAAATGACCTCGATTAATCCTATCTTTGAACCGTTCATTGAGGCGCATCGCTACAAAGTCGCCAAAGGCGGTCGAGGTAGCGGTAAGTCATGGGCAATTGCGAGGCTGCTTGTTGAAGCGGCGCGTCGGCAGCCAGTGCGTATTCTCTGCGCTCGTGAACTGCAAAACAGTATCAGCGATTCGGTAATCCGGTTGCTTGAAGATACCATCGAGCGTGAAGGGTATTCGGCTGAGTTTGAAATTCAGCGTTCCATGATTCGTCATCTCGGAACGAATGCTGAGTTCATGTTCTACGGCATCAAAAACAATCCGACGAAGATTAAATCTCTCGAAGGCATTGATATCTGCTGGGTGGAAGAAGCGGAAGCGGTAACGAAGGAATCATGGGATATCCTGATACCAACCATCCGTAAGCCGTTCTCTGAAATATGGGTGAGCTTTAACCCGAAAAACATACTCGACGATACCTATCAGCGATTCGTAGTAAACCCTCCCGATGATATTTGTCTGCTGACGGTGAACTACACCGACAACCCGCACTTTCCTGAAGTTCTCCGTCTGGAGATGGAAGAGTGCAAACGCAGAAATCCGACACTGTATCGTCACATCTGGCTGGGTGAGCCGGTAAGCGCAAGTGATATGGCAATCATCAAACGTGAATGGCTTGAAGCTGCAACCGATGCGCACAGGAAACTAGGATGGAAGGCGAAAGGCGCTGTTGTCTCTGCGCATGACCCATCAGATACAGGGCCAGATGCTAAAGGTTATGCATCGCGTCACGGTTCGGTAGTTAAGCGCATTGCCGAAGGTCTGCTGATGGACATCAACGAGGGTGCTGACTGGGCTACTTCTCTGGCGATTGAAGACGGCGCTGACCACTACCTGTGGGATGGTGATGGTGTTGGTGCCGGGCTACGCAGACAGACAACGGAAGCGTTCTCCGGCAAGAAAATCACCGCCACGATGTTCAAGGGCAGCGAATCGCCATTTGATGAAGATGCGCCTTATCAGGCCGGAGCATGGGCTGATGAAGTCGTACAGGGCGACAACGTTCGCACTATTGGTGATGTGTTCCGCAATAAGCGAGCGCAATTCTATTACGCGCTGGCTGACAGGCTTTATCTGACATATCGGGCGGTTGTTCACGGTGAGTATGCAGACCCCGACGACATGCTGAGTTTCGACAAAGAAGCAATAGGCGAGAAGATGCTGGAGAAGCTGTTTGCAGAACTGACGCAGATTCAGCGCAAATTCAATAATAACGGGAAGCTGGAGCTTATGACTAAGGTCGAAATGAAGCAGAAGCTCGGTATTCCATCTCCTAACCTGGCTGATGCGCTGATGATGTGTATGCATTGCCCGGCATTGGTCCGCGAAGAAACAGAAATATACGTTCCCTCATCCTCCGGTTGGTAAACATGGCAGAGACATTAGAGAAAAAACATGAGCGGATCATGCTCAGGTTTGACCGCGCCTATTCTCCACAGAAGGAAGTGCGCGAAAAGTGTATTGAAGCTACGAGGTTTGCTCGTGTCCCCGGAGGTCAATGGGAAGGAGCAACGGCGGCTGGAACTAAGCTTGATGAGCAGTTCGAGAAGTATCCTAAGTTTGAAATCAATAAGGTAGCAACTGAACTTAACCGCATCATTGCAGAATACCGCAATAACAGAATCACCGTTAAGTTTCGTCCTGGTGACAGAGAGGCAAGCGAAGAGTTAGCCAATAAATTAAATGGTCTGTTCCGTGCTGACTACGAAGAAACTGATGGCGGTGAGGCTTGCGATAATGCATTTGACGACGCTGCTACTGGTGGTTTCGGTTGCTTCCGTTTGACGTCGATGCTGGTCAATGAATACGACCCCATGGACGATCGTCAGCGTATTGCTATTGAACCAATATACGACCCGTCGCGCTCTGTGTGGTTTGACCCTGACGCTAAGAAGTACGACAAATCTGACGCGTTGTGGGCGTTCTGTATGTATTCGTTGTCACCTGAAAAATATGAGGCTGAATACGGAAAGAAACCTCCTACTTCTCTGGATGTAACGTCTATGACCAGTTGGGAATATAACTGGTTTGGTGCAGATGTTATTTACATAGCGAAGTATTACGAAGTTCGTAAAGAGTCTGTTGACGTCATCAGTTATCGACATCCAATCACTGGAGAGATTGCAACATACGACAGTGATCAGGTTGAAGATATTGAAGATGAACTGGCAATAGCTGGATTTCAGGAAGTGGCAAGGCGCTCAGTGAAGCGCCGTCGTGTGTATGTATCCGTAGTGGATGGTGATGGTTTCCTTGAGAAACCTCGACGTATTCCTGGTGAGCATATCCCCCTCATCCCGGTTTATGGAAAACGCTGGTTCATTGATGACATTGAGCGTGTCGAAGGGCACATTGCAAAAGCAATGGATCCACAGCGTTTGTACAACCTTCAGGTTTCAATGCTGGCTGATACTGCAGCGCAAGACCCCGGTCAGATCCCTATAGTTGGCATGGAGCAAATTCGTGGACTTGAGAAGCACTGGGAGGCTCGCAACAAGAAACGCCCAGCGTTCTTGCCGTTGCGCGAAGTGAGAGATAAATCTGGCAATATTATCGCTGGAGCTACCCCGGCAGGATATACACAGCCTGCGGTTATGAATCAGGCATTGGCTGCATTACTACAGCAAACCAGTGCAGATATTCAGGAGGTTACAGGCGGCAGTCAGGCCATGCAGCAGATGCCAAGTAATATTGCTCAGGAAACGGTTAACAACTTGATGAACAGAGCAGATATGGCTTCGTTTATCTATCTGGACAATATGGCGAAAAGTCTTAAACGAGCTGGTGAAGTATGGCTGTCAATGGCTCGTGAAGTGTACGGTTCAGAGCGTGAAGTGCGCATCGTTAACGAAGATGGAAGTGATGATATCGCTGTCCTGAGCGCACAGGTTGTTGACAGGCAAACAGGGGCTGTTGTTGCGTTAAATGACCTTTCTGTCGGTCGATACGATGTGACGGTTGATGTTGGACCAAGCTACACAGCACGACGTGATGCAACGGTTTCTGTACTGACAAATGTCCTTAGCTCTATGCTTCCAACAGACCCAATGCGTCCGGCAATTCAGGGTATTATTCTGGACAATATCGATGGCGAAGGCCTTGATGACTTCAAAGAGTACAACCGAAACCAACTGCTGATATCTGGCATTGCAAAACCACGCAATGAGAAAGAGCAGCAGATTGTTCAACAGGCGCAAATGGCAGCACAAAGCCAGCCAAATCCTGAAATGGTTCTCGCTCAGGCGCAAATGGTAGCAGCGCAGGCAGAAGCGCAAAAAGCAACTAACGAAACTGCTCAAACTCAAATCAAAGCATTTACTGCCCAGCAGGATGCGATGGAGAGTCAGGCAAACACTGTCTATAAACTGGCTCAAGCCAGAAACATCGATGACAAAGCAGTGATGGAGGCAATACGCCTTCTGAAAGATGTCGCCGAGTCACAACAACAGCAATTCCAGTCACCACCACAGCCTCCGGCAGACTTAATGCCGAGTTAACCAGGAGTAATCAATGGAAAACGAACTGATCATCGACGGTCAGGTTATTGGCCTGTCTGAAACACAGGAAAATGCAGAAGAAACCATCATCCAAACAGAGTCACAGCCTGAGAATGAAAGCCAGGATGACAACGGTAAAGAGGTGGCAACTGAGCCTGAAAAAACCGAAGAGACACCAGAAGATTACGCCTTGCGTATTGGTGATGAAGAAATTCAGCTTAACGCTGACGATGATGATCACATTGACGGGAAACCTGCACCGCAATGGGTGAAAGATCTTCGCAAAGGCTTCAAAGAAACACAGAAAGAAAACCGTGAGTTGCGCCGCCAGCTTGAGGAAGCATTAGCCAAGCCTGCGGAACATCAGCAACCACAACCAGACGCTATTCCACCAAAACCGACTCTTGAGTCGTGTGATTATGACGAACAGGCGTTTGAACAGGCATTGACTGATTGGCATGAGAAAAAAGGCCGTGTCGAACAGCAGCAGCAACAAAAACTACGTCAGCAACAGGAATACCAACAGCGTTTCCAGCAAAGGGTAGAAGCGCATAAACAACGGGCAGCCAAACTTCCTGTGAAAGATTATCAGGAAATGGAGGCCATTGTTCTTAGTGAGCTACCACCAATTCAGCAGGAAATCATCATTCACTGTGCAGACGAAGGCTCTGAACTACTCGCCTATGGCTTAGGTAAGAGCCAGCAATTACGCCAGCGTGTAGCCGCTGAGACAGATCCAATTCGCGCAGCATTCCTCTTGGGGCAGATTAGCAAACAGGTAAGCCTTGCTCCAAAACCAAAGAAAGCCATCAAGCCAGAGCCGGAAGTACGTGGTGGCGGTGCTGATGCGAAACAAGACGAATTCAACAAATTATGCCCCGGCGCAAAAATCGAATAAGGAAAAGATAAATGCCTAACAATCTCGACAGTAACGTCAGTCAAATCGTTCTGAAAAAATTCCTTCCGGGTTTTATGTCAGATTTAGTTCTGGCGAAAACCGTAGACCGTCAGTTGCTGGCAGGTGAAATCAACTCCAGCAATGGCGATAGCGTTAGCTTTAAACGTCCGCATCAATTCTCATCCCTCCGTACTCCCACTGGTGATATTTCAGGGCAAAATAAAAACAACCTGATCTCAGGTAAAGCTACGGGGCGTGTAGGTAACTACATCACTGTTGCTGTTGAATATCAGCAACTGGAGGAAGCGATCAAGCTTAACCAGCTGGAAGAAATTCTCGCGCCGGTTCGCCAGCGAATCGTTACCGACCTTGAAACAGAGCTTGCTCACTTCATGATGAATAACGGTGCGTTGTCACTTGGTAGCCCCAATACTCCAATCACCAAATGGTCTGATGTTGCGCAGACGGCATCTTTCCTGAAAGACCTCGGCGTTAATGAAGGTGAAAACTATGCTGTAATGGATCCATGGTCTGCACAGCGACTTGCTGATGCGCAGACTGGTTTGCATGCTTCAGATCAATTGGTTCGTACTGCATGGGAGAACGCACAGATCCCAACCAATTTTGGCGGCATTCGCGCACTGATGTCTAATGGGCTTGCCTCTCGTACGCAGGGGGCATTTGGCGGAACACTGACAGTCAAAACACAGCCAACTGTTACCTATAACGCAGTTAAAGACTCATACCAGTTCACTGTAACATTGACCGGAGCGACAGCCAGCGTTACAGGTTTTCTGAAAGCTGGTGATCAGGTCAAATTCACCAATACCTACTGGCTGCAACAGCAGACCAAACAGGCGTTGTATAACGGAGCCACACCAATTAGCTTCACTGCAACGGTTACTGCTGATGCTAATTCAGACAGCAGTGGCGATGTGACGGTTACGCTTTCTGGTGTTCCGATTTATGACACTACAAACCCGCAGTACAACTCTGTAAGTCGTCAGGTAGAGGCAGGCGATGCCGTATCTGTAGTAGGCACTGCTAGCCAGACAATGAAGCCAAACCTGTTCTATAACAAGTTCTTCTGTGGACTTGGCTCTATCCCACTGCCGAAACTGCACAGTATTGATTCTGCTGTTGCAACATATGAAGGTTTCTCCATCCGCGTACATAAATACGCAGATGGCGATGCCAACGTGCAAAAAATGCGCTTCGACTTACTGCCTGCATATGTGTGCTTTAACCCTCACATGGGCGGTCAGTTCTTCGGTAATCCGTAATAACAAGGGGCTTACGCCCCTTTTATGTTTTAAGGAAACAATATGGATCGGATGAGTGTATTCCTTGCCGCAGATAACGAATCCGGGCATGTACAGGCCGTTATCGCAGAAAAAGACTTCCAGTTTTTCGAAAGGTTGGGCTTTGTTGCCTCAGTTGATGAATTGAAACCGACCAGTAAGCGAGGTCGTAAGGCGGCTGACAATGGCAACAGTACTGACAAAGGGTGAGATCGTCCTTTTTGCGCTTCGTAAGTTTGCTATTGCTTCTAATGCATCGCTTACTGATGTTGAGCCGCAATCAATTGAAGATGGTGTAAATGATCTGGAAGATATGATGTCCGAGTGGATGATTAACCCCGGCGACATTGGTTACGCTTTCGCAACTGGAGATGAGCAGCCATTACCAGATGATGAGTCAGGTCTTCCAAGAAAATACAAACACGCAGTAGGCTATCAGTTATTGCTGAGAATGCTATCTGATTACAGCCTTGAACCAACTCCGCAAGTTCTCAGTAACGCCCAACGCTCATATGATGCCTTGATGACCGACACTCTGGTTGTTCCTTCAATGCGACGACGTGGAGATTTTCCTGTAGGGCAGGGTAATAAATATGACGTGTTCACATCTGACCGATATTATCCAGGCGATCTCCATCTGATTGATGGCGATATCCCAAACGCATAGGTGAATAAATGCCTATTCAGCAACTTCCGCTTATGAAAGGTGTCGGAAAAGATTTCCGAAACGCCGACTATATCGACTATCTGCCAGCGAATATGTTGGCTACACCCAAAGAAATCCTGAACAGCAGCGGATATCTTCGCTCATTCCCGGGCATTGCCAAACGTTCTGATGTGAACGGTGTATCGCGCGGAGTCGAGTACAACATGGCGCAGAATGCTGTTTATCGTGTGTGTGGTGGCAAGCTGTACAAAGGCGAAAGTGAAGTCGGTGATGTTGCCGGAAGTGGTCGCGTATCAATGGCGCATGGGCGGACATCACAGGCGGTAGGCGTTAATGGTCAACTGGTAGAATACCGCTATGATGGCACGGTTAAAACCGTCTCAAACTGGCCTGCAGACAGCGGATTCACTCAGTATGAGTTAGGTTCAGTCCGCGACATTACACGCTTACGTGGGCGTTATGCGTGGTCAAAAGACGGCACGGATTCATGGTTTATCACTGACCTTGAAGACGAATCGCACCCTGACCGATACAGCGCACAATATCGTGCAGAGTCTCAGCCTGACGGCATCATCGGCATCGGAACATGGCGAGACTTCATCGTCTGCTTTGGTTCATCGACGATTGAATATTTCTCCCTGACGGGCGCAACCACTGTTGGTGCCGCTTTGTATGTCGCACAGCCATCGTTGATGGTGCAAAAAGGAATCGCCGGAACCTACTGCAAAACGCCGTTTGCTGATTCGTATGCGTTCATCAGCAATCCGGCAACGGGTGCGCCGTCTGTATACATCATCGGCTCCGGTCAGGTGTCACCAATCGCCAGCGCGAGCATTGAGAAAATCCTCCGCTCCTACACTGCTGATGAACTGGCTGATGGTGTGATGGAATCGCTGCGATTTGATGCTCATGAGTTGCTGATTATCCACCTTCCGCGCCATGTTCTCGTGTACGACGCATCTTCAAGCGCCAATGGTCCGCAATGGTGTGTACTGAAAACAGGCCTGTATGACGATGTGTACCGCGCTATCGACTTCATTTACGAAGGCAATCAGATAACGTGCGGCGATAAGCTGGAGTCCGTGACCGGGAAATTGCAATTCGATATCAGCAGCCAGTACGACAAGCAACAGGAACATCTGCTGTTTACTCCTCTGTTCAAAGCGGATAACGCCAGAGTTTTCGACCTTGAAGTTGAATCTTCAACTGGCGTTGCTCAGTACGCCGACCGCCTTTTTCTCTCTGCAACCACTGACGGCATAAATTACGGTCGTGAGCAGATGATTGAGCAGAATGAACCGTTCGTTTACGACAAGCGCGTTTTGTGGAAGCGAGTTGGGCGCATCAGGAAAAATGTCGGCTTCAAATTGCGTGTTATCACTAAGTCACCTGTCACTCTGTCAGGCTGCCAGATAAGGATCGAGTAATGGCTGATTCGAATCTCAATGTGCCGGTAATCATCCAAGCTACGCGGCTCGACACATCAGTCCTTCCACGCAATATCTTCTCGCAGTCATATCTGCTGTACGTTATCGCACAGGGTACTGATGTTGGTAACGTGGCGAACAAGGCCAACGAGGCCGGGCAGGGCGCTTATGACGCACAAGCCAGGAACGATGAGCAGGATGTGATTCTGGTCGATCACGAAATTCGACTGGCATCGGCTGAAGCGAAGATACAGGACCACGAAACAAGGATCACTAACGCAGAAGCGGCGATAGTCGGCCTTGATTCGCGATTAACGACAGCAGAAAACGATATTGATTATCTGACTGATGAAGTTGTCGCCATTCAAAACACGCTTTCAGACCATGAAGCGCGCATTGATGCTCTGGAGTATGCCACTACTCGCAAAAAGTCAGAGGTTGTTTACTCTGGCGTATCAGTAACAATCCCGACAGCGCCGACCAACCTTGTTAGCCTGCTGAAAACGCTCACGCCGTCATCCGGCACGTTGGCACCATTCTTCGACACTGTTAACAACAAGATGGTTGTGTTCAACGAGAACAAAACCTTGTTCTTCAAGCTGTCGATCGTCGGGACGTGGCCCAGCGGAACCGCCAACAGGTCAATGCAGCTAACATTCTCCGGCTCTGTTCCTGATACGCTGGTCAGCAGTCGTAATGCGGCGACAACAACCGACAACATCCTGTTAGCTACGTTCTTCAGCGTGGATAAAGACGGCTTTCTTGCCACAAATGGCAGCACGTTAACCATTCAGTCTAATGGTGCGGCGTTTACTGCCACAACCATCAAAATCATTGCGGAGCAGTGATGGAAATAAAGCTCATCGATAATCCGGTGAAGCTTGCAGAATTCCTCAACAACCCGGCAAACACGGGAAATATCGTAGACAGTGGAGATAAATACTACATCAAGCCTGATGCGGTATACCTCGGCATCTACGAAGGATTAGTGCTGGCTGGCGTTCATGAAGTGCGTAACTTCTGGCATAGCGTTGTTGAATGCCATGCGGTGTACGACCCCGGATTCCGTGGTGAATATGCACTGCAAGGGCATCGATTATTCTGCAAATGGCTTCTCGAAAACTCACCATTCCTTAACAGCATCACTATGGTTCCTGACACCACGAAATACGGACGGGCAATTATCCGTTTGCTTGGCGCTACCCGTGTTGGTCACCTTGATGATGCTTATACCAGCAATGGAAATCCTGTAGGCATCACGATTTATCAGTTACCGCGCTCAAAATACGAGGAGCTAAAGAATGTTAATTTTCCAGATTGCCAATAAGCACCTCAGCAAAGTTGTTTACTGCAAAGGTGGCAGTGATGGCGGTTCAAAAGCCCAGGCACGCGCAACTGAAAAAGGTATCGAATTGCAGCGTGAAATGTGGCAAACGAACATGCAAAACCTTGCACCGTTTACGCCACTCGCTCAGCAGTATGTATCACAGTTGCAGAATCTTTCCTCACTTCAGGGGCAAGGGCAGGCACTTAACCAGTATTACAACTCCCAGCAGTACAAAGACCTTGCAGGGCAGGCTCGTTACCAGAGTCTGGCGGCAGCAGAGGCAACGGGTGGATTAGGCTCTACAGCAACAGGAAACCAGTTAGCAGCAATCGCACCTACACTCGGTCAAAACTGGCTGTCAGGTCAGATGAACAACTACAACAATCTGGCAAATATCGGCCTTGGTGCTCTTACAGGTCAGGCAAACGCCGGACAGAACTACGCTAACAATGTCAGCCAATTGTATCAACAGCAGGCGGCAGCATCTGCGGCTAATGCGAATAAACCATCAGGATTTCAGAGTGCCTTGGGTGGAGCGGCGGCAGGTGCAGCTGCAGGTACTGCAATCATGCCTGGTTGGGGTACAGCAATTGGTGCTGGCGTCGGTCTTCTTGGTTCACTTTTTTAATGGAGGTGTCTCTTGGCTACATGGCAACAGGCTGGTAATTCAGGCGCGCTTCTTGCCGGGTTAGGCGGCATGAACTCCAACGCTCCAAGAGCAAGTGATGCAGACGCCACGCTTGCATACATTCGACAGAATAACGAGATGGAGCGTTCAGGACGTAATAACGTTGGCTTGCAGGCTTTGCAAGGCATTTCATCTGTCATGGATATGTATAAGCAGATGGATCAGCAGAAGCGACAGCAAGAGTTTCAGCAGGCTTATGCTGATGCATATACATCTGGTGACCGCGATGCAATGCGAAAACTAGCATCACAGTATCCTGAGCAGTTTGACGCTGTAAGAAACGGCATGAAATTTGTCGATGAAGACCAGCGTTCCACTGTCGGTACACTGGCAGCAAGTGCCAGACTCGCAGCTTCATCTCCAGAAGCCATGATGTCATGGTTGCAGAACAACTCATCTGAGCTTACTCGTGCCGGAGTAGACCCTCTGGATGTGGCGAAAATGTATCAGCAAAATCCACAAGGTTTCACAGAGTTTGTTGATCACCTTGGAATGGCTGCACTTGGTCCAGAACAATATTTTCAGGCGCAAGACAGAATCGTTGGGCGTGAGATTGATCGCGGAAAACTTGCAGAGACAATCCGCAGCAATCAGGCAGGAGAAGCACTAACAGCTAGAGGTCAGGACATCCAGATACGTGGACAGAACATCAGCGCACAGAATGCTGCTCTTTCCCGAGAAATACAAAGAGCAGAATTACAAGAAAAGGCTCTGGACAGACAGATAGCCAGAGAAAGCAATCAGTTAAAACTTGAAGAGCTAAAACAGAAACAGGCAGATGTTCGGCAAAAGGCTGACATAGCACGCGCTGACAGGCAGGCCGCCGCTCAGGGTGCAGTTGATACGTTCAGCACCGCGCTTGATTCTCTCAACGAGATAGAGCAAAGCCCCGGCCTTTCAAAAGCAGTAGGAATTCGCTCCGCGTTTCCGACAGTTCCTGGTTCTGATGCGGCTAACTTTGAAGCAAGGCTCGACACCTTTAAAGCTCAAACATTCCTTCCTATGGTGCAGTCCCTGAAGGGTATGGGCGCTCTTTCAGATGCTGAGGGTAAAAAACTATCCGATGCGGTTGGTGCCCTAAGTCCCAAAATGAGTGAAAAGGCTTTTCGTGACTCTATCGGAAAGATTAGAAATCAGCTTGAAAGCAAGTTGAGCACTGTTAAAAAACAGTTTGATTATCAGGAGCCGGTGCAGAATATGCCAGGGCAACAATCTACTACTGGCAGTAACTTTTCTTCACTATGGGGTGATTAATGGCTAAAGCATGGAAAGATGTTATCGCCTCTCCACAGTATCAGGCGTTAGCACCAGAACAAAAAGCGCAGGCTCAGGAGCAATACTTCAATGAAGTCGTGGCCCCGCAAGCCGGAGAAAATGCAGAGCAGGCTAAGCAAGCTTTCTATGCTGCCTATCCATTGCCATCTGTGCAGCAAGTGGAGACACAGCAACCAGTAGCACAGCAACAACCACAGCAAAGTGGATTTATGTCTGATCTTGGCGAAGCAGTAAAAGAGACTGGTCGCGGACTGGTGCAGGCTGGCGTGAACGTGGCAAACATACCTGCATCAGTTGCAGATGCTGTAACAAGCGCGGCGGCTTGGGCTGGCGGTAAACTCGGAATTGGCGATGGGACATATCACCCTGCGCCACGAGTAACAACGCAGGGATTAGAGCAGGACTTTGGCCTTCAGCAAGGCGCGCTGACTCCACAAACTACAGAGGGAAGGGTATTTGCTGAGGCATTGCCTTACCTCACTCCTGCTGGCATTGAGAGAGCGGCAACACAGGCACCAACACTCGCTGGTAGAATCGCTCAGGGTGCAACTCGCCTTCTCGCTGAAAACGCAGTTGGATCACTTGCTGCAAATAGTGCGAAAGATGATGCGGAAGCACTCGCCACCGATTTAGGCGTTGGTGTGCTGGCTGGCGGCGCTATTAACGCTGCCGGACGTGGATTAGGCGCTGCTTATCGTGGCGTTCGTGGTGCTATTGCACCAGAAGCGCAGCAAGCTATCAGATTTGCAGAGCGTGAAGGAGTACCTCTGCACACCACAGACCTGTTACAGCCTACTTCCCGCGTCGGAAAAATGGCGCAAACGACAGCAGAAAATATCCCCCTGGCTGGCACAAGCGGAATGAGAGCAACGCAACAGGAAGCGAGAAGCCAGTTGGTTCAGAGATTTGCTGATAAATTCGGTGAGTATGATCCAGCGGTTGTTATTGACAGCCTTAAAGCGAAAACATCAGGAATTCGTCGCGCTGCAGGAAATCGACTGGAGCAGGTTCAGAATGCTATGGCGGGAATAAACATTCAGCCTGCAAGAGCAATTCAGCAGATTGATACAGAAATATCTAATCTGCAGAAGCTTGGTAAGGTCGCCGATAACGAGACTATTTCAAAACTTCAGTCCTATCGTGATGAGCTTGTTCGCAATGCTGGTCCTGATGGTCCGGTAAATCTGGATTTGAAGCAATTAAGCGATCTGCGCAGCCAGTTCAGAATGGACGTGAAGGGGGAACGACCAGTGTTACCAAACCGTTCCGATGCTGCCATTCAGCGCGTTTACAAGGCGATGACAGACGATATCAATGGTGCCATTGATCAGAATCTTGGCAACGATACTCTCCGTAAATATCAGCAGGCCAATGCCGTCTACGCTGACGAAGCGGCGAAACTAAAGAATACCAGGCTGAAGAATGTTCTCATGAAAGGCGACCTGACGCCGGAAGTTGTCAACAACATGCTATTCAGCAAGAACAAATCGGAAATTAAGACGCTGTATAACTCAGTTGGTCGTGTTGGCAGGGCGCAAATGCGCAATGGCATCATTGGAAAGGCGATGGAGAAATCTGGCGGATCCCCTGACCAGTTCCTTCGGCAGCTTAACATCCTGCAAAACCAGACTGGCATCACATTTAAGGGGCAGGACGCTGCTTATCTGAAAGGATTAAAAAACTATCTGCAATCCACGCAGCAGGCTGCAAAAGCGGCAGTAACAACACCCACAGGGCAGCAAACCATCCCGTTCATTATCGGGTATGGGACGGCAATGAACCCGGCGACAACTGGCGCAGCAGTAAGCTACGGACTTCTTACTCGCGCCTATGAGAGCGAACCATTCAGAAATGCAATGCTCCGAATGGCAAACACCCCACGCGGATCAACAGCCTTTGAGAAAGCAATGCAGCAGGCACAAAAGGCAATTAACGCTCTGACGCAGGGGGCTAAGTCTGATGCGTTGTCAGAATAGCTTTTCAAACACCAGGAACGTGCAAAAACCAAATATGTAGAACGCAATATTCAACAGATCTCTTTGCATAGACTCATCTCATAATTAACAAATCATAACTGACATTAGTGCAATGCTGGGCAAGTTGCATCTTGTCAGGCATTGCTACGTCCGGAGCAAATTAAATGACAGACATTACAGCCAATGTTGTAGTAAGTATGCCATCGCAACTCTTCACTATGGCGCGTTCTTTTAAAGCAGTTGCCAATGGCAAAATTTATATCGGGAAGATTGACACTGACCCTGTAAATCCAGAAAACCAGATTCAGGTTTATGTGGAGAACGAAGATGGTTCTCACGTTCCTGTATCGCAACCAATCATCATTAATGCTGCTGGTTACCCGGTATATAACGGGCAGATTGCCAAATTCGTAACTGAGCAAGGCCATTCTATGGCTGTTTATGATGCGTATGGTGCACAGCAGTTCAAATTCCCAAATGTGCTGAAGTATGATCCGGATCAGTTTGAAGCAAGATTATATGATGATGTTTGTTCTGGAAATTTTCCCAGCAAGATGGGATACATACACAACACTTTGCATGCAACATTGCGCACATTGCAACATAAGCTTGACGATATACTATCTGTTAAAGATTTTGGCGCCGTAGGAGATGGTTTAGATCATCCTCTTAGCGAAAAGTTCAGCACATTAAGTGCTGCTCAGATGGTTTATCCATTTGTTACCGCATTAACACAAACCCAAGATTACGCTGCGATACAAGCTGCGATTAACACTGCTAAATTTATTAACGCAGGCGTGTTTCTGCCATCTGGCCAATACGTGGTAAATACAGAAATTGTGGCGGATTATGCTCTTAGCTTATATGGCGAAGGCAGCGGTGGTTTGCGTGACATAGCCTCTACAGGTCACGAGGAATCGCCTGTTCGTGGGTCTGTAATATTGTCTAAAGTAAACCCCGGAAGAACGTTGTCAATTAATAGCACTACAGGTTTTTCATTCGGTATGACATTGCGCGACTTCGCAATATGGGGTGTGCAAGACTCTTGTGACGTGGGCCTGTATACTAACCATGTAGGTTGGACAGGGATTATGTCCGGTTTAAATATCCAACGCTTCCCAAATCAAGCGTGGGAGGTGGGCTATATTCAAGATACATACGTGAACAACTGCACTTTTTTGCTCAGCGGTTCTCAAGATAAACCTGCAGTGCACTTCCTTAACGACTCTAACTATATCTATTTCAATGGTTGTCATTTTGAGGATACTCCTTACTTTATTAAAATGACTAATGCGTGGAACATAGCGTTCCATCATTGCCATTTCGAAGTAGCCCGTACAGTAAACGGCTCACTGGATGATAGATTTTTTTACCGAAGCGCACCCATTGACCTTGGTGCAAGCTATAGAATTCAATTTTCAGAAAATACATTCATACCGACCGATGTAGGTTACCTGTCGTCGAAACTAGATGCACCAAGAAACCAGGTTCCGTATTTTATGACGGGTTCTGGAGGTAACAGCATTAGCTTCTCTGGGGATATATTCCTGGCACCAGAAGGTAGTGTAGATGCTATGTATCTGGATTGCACAGCTGTTAGTGTATTGGGGTGTAAATTTATACGAATGTCTCCCAGCCGCGAATGTATACATATCACCGACGGACATGTAAGTAATTGCGAGATAGGGATTTCAGCCGCCGAGGACCTAACAAAATTGTACGGTATCTATGTCGGCAAAGGCGGTGTTTCAAACTGTACCTTTGGTTTCTATGAGTCTGACTCCGGTGGGAAACGAAATGAAGGCGCGCTATTATTTGGAGAGGGGAAGGCTAACGGTAATTCATACCCTGACGATGACCGTGTGTATATTTTTCTGGATTCACCAACGAAGGTTGATGGTTACGACGGTGGAGATGCAAGATTCATTACCTTAACAGAAAGCACTATTGTAGATTTAACAAAAGTTCATCCATCAACTCATTATAATATAATCGGCTCTTCGGTAGCTATTACTAACATTTATGGTGCTCCACTAGGCAGAGACCTGATTGTACGGGTGTCTAGTGGTGATCATTCTGGTGTTAAGTACGTAGCCGGTTCTGTCGAAACTAATGGAGCTACTGATTGGGCCGCGGTGCCAAGCACAAACGCGATATTCAAATGCATTAAAGGACCGGCTGGTAAAGTGATGTATCAGTTATAAACTAGTGGTGTGTGTTTTAAATAAACCACCTCTAAATGAGGTGGTTTTTGCAAAAGTTATCTTTGAGTTCTCGCAAATCTAAGGCATAGCAACACAAAAGAGAATGCCACTAAAAATACAGACATATCAACAACATAAGCAATGCCAACAGGAGGCGATAACAGTAGCTGCAAAGATCTAATATAAAAAACAGCCAAAAACGAAGATGTAAATGGAAGCATGCATCCTGAGTTTTTATACTTTGCTTTTGAAATCCTTCCTATTATAAAACCTATAATAGACGTCATAATTAAGCTTCCAATAAATCCAAAAAACACATATCCTGCAAGATCAAAGTGACTTGTTGGACCTCTTGCAATATCATCCCATGGGTACCATTGTTTCCATATCAATCTACCTACATCATTATCAAAATAGTTATATGAGAACACGGTTTTTACAAATCCATTTCCACCTATATATCCAAATAGCTGAATAAAAGGGTTTTCAACAACTATTCTATTGATAGTGTCGTAAGGCAGAGAAAAATAGTAAGCATCTCCATTTGCAATTATTCTCATAAGGAATAGCTCAAATATAACAGGCAAGTCTGTATACTGAGAACTGGTATAACCTATAGATTCAGATGTAAACGTCAAAATATAAAGAACATATGCAATCATGGCTGAAAAAGATACGAGACTGATTGCCAAGAACTTTAAATTTATTCTTGGAGACACACCTGAATATATATATATTGCCGCTATTGATACTAGCGCGTGTTCAAGAAGAGAGAACTTAGCACCTGACACAAAAGACGCAATAACAGCCACTAAAATTGCAAAAAATATAATAATTGCTCTATTTAACTTATTTTTTGTTTTGTATATATTTATAGCCAGCATAGCTGACAATAACAATCGCACAACATCTAGTATTCTTACAATTACTCCAAGACCTTTATTTGCCTCAAACCTTGATTCACCAAACGAAGAGAATGAAACATTTAATAAATAGTACGCTGTTAATACAACATACATAACAAAAATAATCTTAAATGAAAATTTATAGTTGCTGTCTACCTCTCTGAAAAGAGCGTTTCTAAGACCAGCTATTGGCTTTATGTTTAGACTAAATGAAAATCTCCATGTTATAACAAGGATAATAAAGTTAAGTAGTACCATTATGGCTAGGTAATCGTCTATGTACCCGTAAAGATATAGAATTATGACAACTGAATATGCAGTTCCAGAACCGAAGGCAAAAAAGTAGTGCGCTGGATCTATTATTCCATAGGTTGTTTTTCTTATTGCTTTGTAGCATAAGAACGCGCAAAGAAAGGTTAATAGCATGTAACCAATCCAGTGTGTGAATATAAAACTGAAAAATTCACTATCGCTCATTTTTATTTCCGAATAGTTTTAAAAAAACATAAACATACGAAATTATTAATACAGCAATCACGAATGCATGTGGCTAACTTACAATTTGCATCATACTTTGTATTTATGCCATTCATGTCAATATCATTTTATTTCCTTGACAAATCAACATTGTTACATAAGAAAGTTTCTTATGCAAAGTTAAAACCAGCTTGAAAATATTCGTTTGCTAACGAAATCAACTCAATAGAGTCATTGATAGTTAGCACGTCTATCTCAAATGTGTTAAGAGTGATTTTGACATAAGAGGACTCTGTGCAGAGAATTTATACCATAAACAAAAACTTGTCATGGCGGGAAAAGATGGATGCAGTATACATAATCATTAGATTACAATGTTCTGTTCCATTAGTTATCATTTAAGTGTTAGCTATTTCATTTGTCATCAAGCCAGTCAGCCCACCACTGCATCATCTCCCTGCGCTTATCGAGATACTGCGCATGGTTGTAAATACCGCGCACAGAT
>CYGL01000142.1_pt1 | contig 38061 bp, 57 predicted proteins | sample 485531 | NCBI WGS metagenome assembly CYGL01 (sample SAMEA3497897, study PRJEB9818) | human gut metagenome | reverse complement strand
TCGGATATTGGTGTTGAGATTGCATTCACCCCAACATACAACGGCGACAAAACCGAAGCAATGGCATAACGCAAAGTTAATCGCAGCATCACCGGAACTGCTCTCAGCACTCCAGCAACTACTGGAAATCTACGGCGACCACTCAGGCAAGGTCTGGACAACATCAAGCCAACGCGTCGCGCCTCTGGATAATGCGCGTGCTGCGGTTAATAAGGCGCTGGGAGAAACAAAATGAAACTTATCGACCTGTTAGTTCAAGAATTGCCTAAGCGTGGCGGGTGGCCTGAGGGTGTAGACAGCATTCATCAAGACCACGATGGAGAGATTTATGCGTGGACCGGATCATCAGCTAAGTTGCTGTTTAGGGCTGGCATTATTGCGGATAATTGCAGACCATACGGATTAGATGAGCCCATTGAGAATATGGTAACTCGCAATCAATACAAATCCGTGTTCGCTTTGTCACAAAAGCCAGCATGGAACGGCGAAGGTCTGCCTCCGGTTGGGTGTGAGTGTGAGTGCCATGTCGATGAAGGAATAATTCATTGCGTTGTGGTTGGTTATGATTTTGATGGCAAAGCTGTTGTGATGCGCAATGTTCCAGTACGCAAATACTTCTCCATTCAGGCTAACTCAGGGCGCATAAGACCACTACGCACAGAAAAAGAGCGCAAGCGTGACGAGGCAGTAGAAGCCATTGACTTTTATATGCCGGAATTTACTCCCGATACGCCAAATGAGTTTTACCATGCAAAGAAAATCTACGATGCCATTGCGGCAGGCAAGATTCCCGGCGTGAAATTGGATGATTAAAACAATATTCAGCGTCGTAGAGATATTGTGCTATGCAATAATAATATTTGTTATGTGCATGCTGATAAGATAAAACAAAGCCCTCACTTAGAGGGCTTTTTGTTGGCTGATTGCCATGCTTCACGCTGCTTATCAAGCCTTTCCTGTGATGATTCAAGAATGACCGGCTTGCCATCCATTAATAACGCTGGAGTTTGCGCACAGTGACAATTATATCTGTTGCCATTCTCACTATAAAATGTATCAATTTCTTCTGGCGTGTAAAACCTTCCATGTCTCGCCGCATGTGTCTGGCGGGTTGTGCGCATCAATGCCGACTGCCACAGCATTACTGTTTCAATAACCAACTCCTCTCGCGCCTCGATGACCTCCCGCCTGTTTGCCTGACGCAGCGTTCCGGTTATTTCCGTTTGCGCTATCTGCTTCGCGTAGCTGTGAGAAACGTCAACGCGCTTAACAATGTCAGCTTCAACATCACGAGGATTAGCGCCACGGGCAATGCCCTCCATAATGACAGATGCCAGTTGCTGGCGTGAGTAATCACTCAATCCGCGCCAGTCTGAGTAGCCTTGCGTGTACGCCAGTTGAAGTCTGTTTAGGTATGGCTCACTGTAGAGTATCGCAGCAATCGGCCTCTGTTCAGCGTAAACAGGAGACAGGCTTGATAGTTCGGAGTTAGCCTTCTGTGTTCCGGCCTGATACGCATCACCGATGAATACGTTAGCCCACATCCTGCCGTGACCGAAATCATCACCTTCCAGAAGAATCTCGTCAATCAGCGCCTGTAATTCATCCATGAATGTGGCGGCTCGCGCGCTGCTGAAATCGTAGAAATACAGACTGCTCGATTCTGCGTTAGCCTGACTGCTCGGAATAGCGCGAAACAACTCGAGCGCACGCGTCATGAGTTGCTGGTATTTACGCTTTATCACCTTATCCATCTTCGACAGGCGAGTAGCAGCACCCAGTGGGTCGGTCAGACTCTGAGATATGCGCGGTTGTGGAAGTCTTGCGTTAAACCGGAGTATCTTCATTTTTGTCTTCCGGTGGTGTGTCTTCGCGATAACTTTCATCAAGTTCAATCGGCTCCATACCAACCATTCCGCGAGCCTCATCAACAGTCAGTAGCGCAGACTGGCCAGCATCAAAGAACGACTTGTTTGCAGTGGCTAGCTTAGCCAACAACTCGGCTTTATCCAGCTCGGATGGTGCAAGCAGGTCATCCCACTTAACCTTGTAGCCATTTCCCGGGGCTTTATCGACAATGCCGAACTGAATCATGCGCTCAACGAACATTGAGATAACATAATCCACCCATGTTTCTCGGCGCTGCTTGGCGGTCATCGCCTCCTGCATCTTGTCCTCATCGCTCGCAAGGCGTCCGGTTTGCTGACCAAAAATGACGGTAAACGGAAGCGCCATTGATGCAGCGAACTGGTTGGCAGCAACTTCCCATGTTGGTTTCGGGTCAGCCGGTGTCACAGCAAGTACCTTTGCATCAGCGCCCATTGTGAACATGGCGGCGTCAATCCCTGAGTTCAGCGCCTCAATGTTCTCATTCATGATATCAATAAGCTCATCCTGAGACACGCCCATCGACTGCGCAAGGCTTGCTGGCGTTACGTTATCCTTCGTGTAGTTAACAGACAGTTGGCGACTGGCATTCTTCAGAAATCCTTCTGCGGAGCTACCGGAAACCTTAGCCATGTCGATAAGGCTATTGTAGCCAGCACGTAGCATCGGGATGCCACTGAACATACTACCGTCAAAACTACCCTCAGCCAGAATGATGATGCGGTCAGGATGAATCTGCACGGAACGTTCAGGCTTGCCATTGCTGTCGAAATCTTCCACGGCGCTTTCCTGGTATTCGTACATCTCAGGCATACCGTAGTCTTCGCTGGTTTCGTCGTTATTCCACGCGCTGACGCGGAGTTGCTCTTCCCACACAGGAATAAAGCGAACGATGGATTTATCTTTAATGCGACGGGTCTTTGTGATGTCTACTGGCTCACTCCACTGCTTACCATCACGGATTTGCAGGATGACAGCAGAGTAACGGTTGATGGCGTTGCGCTTGTCAGCCTCTTTGATGAATGGGTATGCGCGCTTCATCATGTCGTTGATGGACAACTCCCACGAGGTTGAGTTCTTGTCATCCTCGCCATCTTCGACCACTTCCGGGTATTTCTGCCAGCATTTATTAATAATGCGGTTGATTCCAGCGGCGGCGGCTGGATGTCGCTCGTATGCATAGCGGAACATCTCGGCGGTAATTTCCTGCGGGTAGCCTAACTCCTTCCACATGAACTCACGTTTCTGGTCAAGATTCTTCCCGCCAGCACAAAGCCGCTGCTGCTGGAGCGCCCGGTTATTGTTCGCCACGCGGTCGCGTATATAAGCGTTTAGTGCATCAATTTTGGACATATGTCACCAATAAAAAATCCCTCACGATGGAGGGATTATAGCATGACTGCCTAGTGCAAAAGTTAGCCAAAGAACGGCTTGTTTGGTATTGGCGCCTCAACCTTAATTATGTATTTCCTGTAATCATCATCACCATTTTCTTTGTGCGACAGGTTTCCTTTTGCATTGGTCTCAAACATACCAACAGGCAGATATTCACGAGAGAAGACGTTGTGCCATTTGCCATATTTTGTTAATTGACCGTCCGAGTAGTGCGTTGGCCCACACGCCGAACACAGCTTCATCCCGCGACGCTCTGGGGCGTAAGACCAGTCAAAGAAATCCTCAAAGATACCAACAAAACCCTGAGACGACAGGGCGGTGTTCTCTACGCAGCCACAATTATCACATTGGAATAAACTCATTACTTCACCTCTATTTAATATGTAAATGGTCACTTGTTGCGATTTCTGTATGCCGGGTAGAATTTCGATAAAGGCCACACCCAGAATTTCCAGAGCATCTCGTCATAGCTTGGCAGTGCCTCATGAAATCGCTTGCCAGAGGCATATCCATCAGGGTCTTCTTCATAGAAGAACTTTATAAACCCAATTCTCGCATCAGCGACCGCGCTATTTCCAATAAACATATAAGCAAAGAACGTCATAACAACAAAGCCGATAATAATAGCCACCATAGTCACACCTCTATTTGAAATATTGATACAACAAGCATGGCACAACACCAGTCACCACAGCGAAAAATGAGCCAGAAATGAAGTGTATCCAGCTTGGTTTATTCACCTTTGTTACCATAGCCCACCAGAACATAAAGTTAAATGGAATCCAGAACGACCAGAATAGTGCCATCACTCCACCTTTTCGAATTTATCATTGTTGTTAAACCTGTAATCCCTGCGCGCTGCTAAACTATTTGTTTTATACTCATGGCCGCAATTTCGGCATCTGCAAAAGTAATAATTTCCAACCCTCTTTACAGCATCGACGTTTTCCCAAACAATACCGCCAAGCCCTAAAATGTAGTTACTGATGTTTTCGTTATAGCACCTGCTACACCTTAAAGACCTCTTCCTTCTACAGCTTCCTCGGCCACCCATAATCACCCCCTCAAAAAATCATTCTTGCAACAGATACCCTTATATCCACGCCTCTCTTGCAGGTTAACGAAGACATCATCCAGAACGCGCAGCAGAAAATCCTCGTCGATGTCATACCGACGGCAAATCACCTCATCAGGTACACCAGCCCGTGCCAGTGAATAAACCTGCTCTTTTTCCTCCTGTGTAAATCCTGCATAGCTGCGCATAGTGATATCTCCGATAAGCCTGATGTAGATATACTATGCGCTCGGTGTAGATTGGTCAAGTGTGGTGGTGCAGATTTATCGCCTGCGACGGATTAGCATCCCACTGCCGCGCTGAACGATGTGATCATTGAGCGCATAGCGAACCGCATCCCAATAGTGGTTGAATGCATCAACAATATCAGTCAGCACATTCCCTGTCAGCTTATCAACCTTGTAGCTGTACATTGCCGCCTCATTCTGCATTTCCTTGCATCGTTCATGAATGATAATGCTGTCACAGCCACGCAGCCACGTCACACCATCCTCAACGCTTCCCGGCCATTTTGTGCATGGGTGAATATCAAATCCAGAACGCTTGATGTGGCTGATGGTTTCAGGTCGAGCGCAGTCGGCATACCATCTTGCGCGCTTAGCCATCGGGAATGATTGCTCCATCGCGGATGGTGTATCGGTAATCTCAAGGCCAACCCTGCCATACTCGCGATTAATATAAATGTTGCGACGCCCGCCCGGTAATTCTTCGATATAAACCTCAACCATTGCGGTAGGGTCAGTGGAAAACCCGAAGTCCATCCCGAAGTATGGACCATGCCATTCAGGCTTGACCTCAAACGATGCGGTGCGCCATTTTCCGCCGAATACCTGCTCATCACTGCGTTTGTTGAATTTACCTTCCCAAATCCAGAGGTAGCGGTCGAAGTCGACTGCCTTCATTTTCTCCATGGATGCCGGGAGCGGGGTGTCATAAAACCACGGGTTATCGCGGTAATTACACTCAATGATTAATGTGTCATCATCCTCATAGATGCCATCGACCATCTTGTCGTAGTAAGGCGCAACCCACTGAGTCCATGTGGCATCAGTTTCTTTATTGGGGTTGAATGTCACCCATATCTCAGAACCTTCCGCACGGATAGTTGGCTCCAGGATATCCCATGACGCCTGACTGACGTTTTCAGCCTCCTCCACCCACGCCTTTGATATCCCGGCGAACCCCTTAACGCCAGTAATGTTGCGATAAAGGCCACGAAACCTGAACTTAGACTTTGTGCGCTTGTGGGTTATCTTCCCGTCAATGCATCTGTATTCTGATGCTTCGCCTTTGCGTTCAATTTCATCGACCAGCTCCTGATAGCTGGAGTCCTCGATAGACTGCTGAATTTCGCGGAAGCAGCCAATACGCTCAGGCCTGAATCTGGCTGACTCAGTAAGTATGGTTGCCACGGTGCGGGTTTTTGTTGACGCTCGGCCACCAAAGACAACCTTGTTACGCTTCGGATAAAGCAGTCGCTCAAGTTTTGCCGGAATCAGGTGGTCGGCATGGGTGGTTGCATTGGTCACGTCATCAACGCCAGTAGCGGTCATCCTTAACCGCTTAATGACGTTCTTCTGCATGTCGCAGATGCCAAAGATAGCTGACTCTGCAACATCTGTTATTGCATCATCAATCTGCGCTTCCAGTTTTTCGATTGCCAGTGCTGAGAGTCGTTTACGAGCCATTTCGCGAAGCCCCAACAATAGTAATTATTGCTGCCGTCAGCATGAGCATGCATCCCCATATCGCGAAAGCGGCAGCTCCTGAAGTACCACCAGCGATAAACATCAACATTGCAAGAGCCATACTTGAGAGTGCCAGCTTAAGCATTATTCACCTCGGCTTGAATTGAGAATAAATAGCCATTGACAGAATAAACAGCCAACAAATGACATGTGAGATGATGTTGTCTGCGGCAAAGAATCCAGCCATTACCACCATGCCGCCAATAGTAAACATAAAGTCACGCATTCTGCTGCTCCAGTAATTTCTCTAGTCGCTCAAGGCGTGCGGCGAGTTCGGTTAACTCTTTCACGTCAAGACCAACCTTAATCATAGACACAACCTGAGACGCCACGTCGATTGGAAGCTCTCCACTGGAAACGGATTGAATGACGTCCTCTATCTGCTCAACTGGCGTGGCATCTTTTCGGTATTTAAAATTAACCGGAGGTGCCATGCTTTTCTGTACCGGGCTGATGCGCAGGAATATTTCCTTCAACATTTGCACACCCTGAGTCGGGTTTTCCTCCGTCATCCTGATTGATGTCCTGATGAATGCGTCAAGGAATTCCTCCTCACCAAGACCGCATCGCTTTAATGCTTCAATAAGCCTGCTTCTGTAGCTTAATCCTCTACCAGCAGGCTGGTACTCAGAGGAAAATTTCATGACAGGGTTTGGATTAGCCATTCTGTTTTCGTCTTTTCGTATTTCGATATCGTTAGTTTAACACAGATAAAAAAGAACCCGCACAAGGCGGGTTAAAGGTTGGGTGATGATATGAGTAAAGCAATGGTGGTTATGTGCTTATTGTACACCATCATTATCACGCTTGCCAGCATAGCACCATGCGTTTTCTGTTCGCGTCTGTACATGAACGATTTCAAGCGCATCAGGGAATGTCTTTGCGACCCTCGCGATAAAGTCGTCAAGTTCGTGCTGCTTTGCGAGATTCCAAACTTTCTGTTTAGTGGTTTGCATTAGCAAAAGCCCTCGTTGAGCACATGCACTTAATGTCGTGCACGCCGTTATCTGGAACAACCTCAATGTAGTTACCTATCTGTACCATCATGTAGTGGCAGGTCTTCATGCTATCCCAGTAGCGTTCCCACATGTTTTGCATTGCGTCGCCAATGTCGTTAAACATAATGCACAACCCCTGCAATAGCTGCCACAAGTGACAGCACATAAACAGCAAGGAATATTTTAGCGCCAGTGGTGTATCGGCGTCTTTGGTGTCTGGTCATCTCAATATCTCCACTAAAGCGTGCGCCACATAGAGCGCACTGATAATTAATATGAACGTGTAGTTATTCACTTTTCAGGCACTCTACGCAAGTGCCGTTGATGAAGTGATGCTTGTGATTACTGAGGCTTTCGAATTGCTGGTTAGTGGTGTCAAACTGGACAAGATTGACAACATCGTCGAACATGACAAATTCACCATCAGGGTCTTCGCTCATATCAGCACCACAATCCTGACCACATGAGTCGCAACCACTCATATCAAGCTCATATCTCTTCAGGCTTGAGATATTTGATAAATTTAGTGCCAGTACAGCAAGGTCATAAACCTCTTCAGCTGTATACCCGGCACCATGCCCATACATTTCAATGCGCGATATAATTTCTTCTACTCGTTGTTTTGTGATTGTCATTTTTGCTCACCTCCTTTACGAAGCTGGGCGGCGAATTTCTGCGCCTCTTTCTGGATGAATAGCTTTTCGCTGAAGTTATGGTACTGACCGAACATCTCCACGCCCTGCGCACGCACTTCAGACAGGAAAGCATCGGTGACTGGAGTCCCTTCAACCTTCAGCCCCATAGGGGCCAGGTAATCCTTCAGCCACGCATTCTCCGCAGCCAGCGCCACGCATTTAGCTTCTAGTACCGCGTAGTCTTCATAATTAACATAAACGCCATCGCTACACTCATCCATAGACATCCCACCAAAAGCAGAAATGTCATAACGCTTAACTTCACTCATACCCTAACCCCCATAATTTCTTCGTAATAACCATCTTCTTCAAACTCAATCTTTGCGATTTTGAGCGCATCCTCGTCGGTGATGTCAATCGCTTTGAATTTGCACCTTGCCAGCACGATGCAGCCCGACATGATTAGCCACTTATTCCACCAGCGCACTCGCTTGATTGCCCTGCTCGCATACATTTTGTTCTGCACAAACCAGAACTCGTATGTTTTCACTTTTGCCATATCATCACCATTAAAAATAAGCCTGCTGAATCGCGTTCAGAATACGATAATCAGCTCATCCATTACTCTTCGTTTACCCTCACCATTAAACACACGCACAACGCGATTTACGCGGATAGATTCCATTGCATTGCGCGCCTGCTTACTCATAAAGTTTTGAGCACCAACATGACCGAGTTCTTGTTCCAGCTTATCTCGGCGATAGATAGTTTTTGCCATTTGTTACTCCTTATATCCTGATTTAGAAACCGCCACTGCGATAATGATGAATGACACGATAACCAGACTGGCGATAAGTTCGAAAGTTGCTCCTGTCATTTCTTCACCAACTCCCATTTAACGCCATGCGCGTCTTTTTCGTTGGAAATCTTACCAATGACTTCATACCCTCTATCTCCGGTTAAAAATACAATCCCTTGCTCAGGTAAGTAATCGTGGCAATCATATTCTTTACCAACCGTCACATAACGGCATGACTCTTCTACCTCGATGGCTCTCACTTTTATCATTTCTTTGAAACCTTATATTCATCTTCGGTCATCGCATATGCCTCGCAAATCATGTTTGCTGCATCAATGATGGCATTTGAACGCGTGTCAGCAGGAAGGCTTGGAACCTGTTGTGACAATGCCATGCATATATCGCTGAACAACTTCATCTGGTCGATGCTGTACGTGCTTTCTTTGTTCATATCTTCACCCTCGTTTGTTTCGATGAGTTCAATCTACATCAGTTGCGATTCTACGTCAATAGTAATGAGTTAAAAACGTGCTCGTGGGGTAAATTTCTGCCCGTGGGGCAGGTCGTGGGGAAGGTCGGTTTCCCCACGTTTTTCATCGTAAATAATTGATTTGAATGTTTTTATTTTTCGTGGGTAAAAAGGGGCAGATTTCATACCCATCCCCTTATAAATATATTCAAATAATCAATTTGTTAATATTATGTTAATTACTAACTGTAATATGAATAATAATATTACCCATTAACCCAAATAATAATAATTATATTATATTACATATACTTAGAGTGAAACTTCGTGGGGAAGGTGATGTTCCCCACGGCTTCCCCATGTTACCCACGTGAGTCGCATTTGATGTTGCATGATTCAATAGTTATGATATGATTCAATCATAATTTGTTGCTGTTGGAGGCTTTTGTGAAACTTGATAAGTACGGCAAAAAGAATGCAGCTCTTTCTGGGTTATCGGTGGTTTCAGTAGGGGAGACTGTGATGATTGACTCGAAGAGGTTTGGGGGTATTACAAGCCTGAGGAACGCATTAAACTATTTCATGCGCAGGAATGAAGGCATGAAATTCTCAACAAAGGTTGGATACCCTGACAAAGATATGGTTTACGTAAAAAGGATTTCATGATGATCACAGCTCAAGACATCTTCAACGAAGCAAGGGAGTTAAATGTATCTCCGGCTCGCGTTGCCTTCCATCATGGCATGACACCAAGTTCTAACATGTGGCTTGACATCAAGGAAGGAAAGGAGCGCGATGTAACGTATTCAGAAACAGAGCTGACCAGTGAGCACCGGACTGATTTGCTTTCTCGTTATGCAATCGCTGCAGCTCGCGCCGTTCAGTTCCCAATAAATACATCGTTCATGCATTTGCTTGGGTGCGTTGCCAGCGCAATGACGAGAAACTTTAGCGTTGAGTATTACCATTCAGAGCTTCCAGTTTCTCTTTACGTGGTTACTTCTCAGCCTCCATCAGCAGGAAAAACAGCTATCAACTCAATGCATATGAATCCAGTGAAGATTGAATATGACAACCTTTCCAAAAAGATGGAAAAGCAGATCATAAAAATAAATCTTCGCATTGAAGAGTTGATGAAGGCATATAAAGAGGCAAGCAACCAAAATGCAAAGGCACTAATCGGAGATGATATTGCTCGGGAAAAGGAGAAACTGGAAGAGCTTTATACGATTACATATCCACTTACTGATGCAACGCCGGAGGCTGTTCAGCATCAGGCCATTCATGAAGGTGGTTTTTTTAATCTGATAAGTGACGAGGCAAGTGTTCTTAACACATGTCTTGGCCTCTCTTACGGAAAGGAAGGTGGAAAGGCAAACGCCGAAGTCATCCTGAAGGGCTGGGATGGCGGATTCATTGGCTCTGCTCGTGTTGGTCGTGGCGTTTCATCTGGTTACGTGCTTGGAAACATAAGTGTGATTGCGCAGGATGAAAGTATTGACGCCATTCTTGCCGCTGGCGACAGGGGGAACGGGCTTTCTGAACGTTTCCTGATGTTGCGAGAGCAATCAATGCTTGGCTATCGCGAACACTGGGACATGGTTAATGATTGCCCTGTAAGCAAGCCAATGCCAGACAGCTTGAGGTCTGAATATGCAAGATTTATACATAATGTTGTGTCAGCAGAAAAAACAAGACTGACGCTTCACAATGACTCGGCAAGAATGATCGGCCTGTTGCGAAACCAGTGGGAGAAAAACTTTCTTCCAGGCGGTAAGTGGGACCACGTTCTTCTTCGTGGCGCGATGGGTAAAGCTGATAAGCAAATAATCCGTCTGGCAGCAATATTTCACGCTGCTGAAAACTGGTGCGATGGAGGAAAGCGTTCAAAGATTATCGGTGAAAATGAAATTAGTCGCGCCATCAGTGTTTATGACGCACTGACAAAAACATTCACTGATGCTGTTGAATCAAATGGATATGCTGGTGAGCGTTCTGAATTTGATGTTGTTGCCGAAAAGCTACGCTCTGCCGCTCAGAAAGGGAAAACAAACGTAACGGTGAAGTGGCTCTATGATTCACTTAAAAATGTAAGGCCATTCAAAGGAATACCTAAAATTTACGACCGACTCAGGTCAAGTGTATTGCCATCTCTGGAAGAGGATGGTTACTGCGTATTTATCGGAAACACTGTTCACATAAATCCGAGGTTGAAATGAGAACAATATCAGGCGAACTTTGCCGCTCAGAAGGTTCATGGCATTTCAGGCCGCATGGTTATTCGACGTGGTTTTTCTGGAGTGGCATTAACAAAGTATGGATTCGCTCTAATTACCACGTGCTTGATAATTACTGGCATAGATTTTGCGTTGGTTATGTTGACATTTCAAAATTGATTATTAAGTGAGTACAAGAAAATGGATGTGAAGGATAAAGTTTTATACGTGATGAGAAAGAGAAAAGCTATTGAGGAGGAACTTGGGATTTATCGCAAGTTCTCAGTTGCTACGTGGAGTTTACGTCTATCTATGGTGAATGAATTTCCTGATGATGAATGGACGGCTGCAAAGTTACGGAAGGTTCTGATTTCTCTTTGTAAGGATGAGCTTGTATCAAAGTGTTTAAATAACAGTCGCACTGGTAATTCAGTTTGGATATTAGAGGATTGAAATGAGCAAAACACACGAACTTAAAATTTTACCTGAACACTTCTGGCCTGTAGTTACCGGACACAAGAAGGCGGAACTAAGAAAGAATGACCGTGATTTTAAGGTTGGAGACACGATCATTCTCTATGAGTGGGATGGAGACTACACAGGAGAGAGAACAGAGAGAGCCATAGTTCACATTGCTGATGTCGGAGCTTATCTTCCCGGTTATGTTCTTCTTTCTCTTAATGAGATTGCTAACTGGAAAGATGCGCGTCTTTTCGACCCTAAAGATGGACAGGAGGTTGTTATTATTGATGCTGATCGCGTCAAGGTTACCGCCAAGTATGATGACTCAGGCATATACTGGTGCAATCACACGGGTAAGTCGCTGCGAAATGTAGCCTTCTGGACTGAAGCGCCAGAGTTCAAAGAATAACAAAAACCCTCCAGTCGGAGGGTTTCTTTTATCTGCTTGCTGACATTTTCTCTATCAACTCACCAGCATCATAAATCTTTCTCCTGATTCTCTTCGCCATCCTGATTGTGTCAGCATCATCAGGAAACATCACCGGAAGTCCTGCGTTTTCCGCAGCGCAAAGTTCGTTAAATTTATAATTAACTATGCAGCGCAACCTCACTTTCACCTCATCACTAACAGAACGCACCACTTCCCACATGTTTTCCGGAGACCAGCAGCACCAGACATGAGCGCCAGTGAAGTAATGGCACTTCCAAGCATCGGCATAATCAGATATCAGGTAAATGAACTTTCCGTTGTCTTCTCCGATTGGGCTTATAGCTCCGCGAGTGAGTTTTCCGTTGATGGCTGAGTCCTTGTTGTATCCTGCGCGGAAAAATGTTCTGAATGCATCACCATCCATGCCAATGAATGCCACGTTGCACGGCTTCATTGTGTCAGCACGCATCATCTCAACCGCAATAAGCTCTCCAGATTTTCCTATGACGACGTTAACATCGCAACCAATACCATTTGTCAAAGTCCACTCATTCATCGCGACACGCGTCGTTTTATCCATGATTACAGCGACTTCCTGTTCTGTTATGAAGTCATCATTGTAATTTATCTTCGGTAACTCCTTCCTGATTGCCTCCAGCTTTTCGCGTGGGTGCATATTCAGGAATCCTCCCAGTGCCTCCAGTGCTTCATGGAAGTTCATGCCTGAAAGTTTCATCAGCCAGTTCATGCCGCTGCCGGAACCGCACTGATTGCAGATTGCTCCTCCATCGCCTTTTGTTTCGAAGTTGTCATCAAAGCGATACCTGTCTTTACCAAGACATGACGGGCATGGTTGGTGCTTGCCATTGAAAACTCGGCTATCCACATTGACGATAGACATGATGGCAGCCTGCCAGTTGCCGAGCATTTTTGGCTCAATGTCTTTCCAGTCGTATCTCATAAATTGACCCTTGATTGTTGGTGTAGATTGAGTATAAGCTAACTGACGTAGAAACATCAATAAAAGGATATAGCAGTGTTCCTTGATAGCATTTTTAAGAGGATTTTTCATGGCAAGCCAATCCCTGTTGCTTTCGGGTTCCCGCCACGAAGCAACACATGGTTAACCATATACAGAAGGCAGGGAACTGGAGAATGGATTTTTGAGTGGGATGATTTGTTTGCCGATGAGAGGCCAGAAGATTATCTATGGAATATTAGTTACATGTATTTTTATAGCGGAATAGATGATGAAACAAAGAAACAAGCAATTGAACAACTTGGCGCGAGGATTTGGTGATGCATAAAATAGACGCAATGATTGCGGAGCTGGATATAGACAAATTGCGGTCAGTTGTTCATACGGGTGAAATTGAACCTCGGCCATATCAATGGCTGGTTTATGAAAAGACGGCTGAAGTTATCCGCAAGTTTGGCAAAGACCCGAAACCAAGTTTTGTGACTGCATCGGTAGGTGCTGGTAAGACGATCATGATTGCCATGATTGCGCGCCGCTTTCAGGATATGGGGTGGGAAGGACTTGTTATTGCCAGACAGGGGGAGATTATTGAGCAGGATGCTGAAGAACTATGGAATCTGAGTGTTAAAAACTCACTATTCAGCGCGTCTCTTGGCAGAAAGTCAACGGCATACCCTCTTATTGCTGGTACGGAGGGAACAATAATAAATGGTCTTTTCGATAAGAAGGACGACTCAGGTAATATTCTTTCTAAAGGTGCGCTTTCAGATTTTTGCCCTCGCTTTGTTCTTATGGATGAGTGTTTGACTGGTGATGCACTGATATTAACGAGTGATGGATGGGTGAGAATTGATGACGATAGTTTAATAAATAAAGAAATCAAGTGCTTAGATGAATCTACTGGTGAATGGATGTACCACAAACCTAAAAGAGTATTTACTAATGGCATAAAGCGTGTATCATTAGTTAGATTAAGAGGAGGTGAGGAAATAAAATGCACGAGTACACACAAACTTTATTCAAACGGCTGTTGGGTAGAAGCGGGAAAACTAAAGGTTGGGATGACTCTGTCGCTAGATGGCTCGTCGGACAGATTTATGACAAAGCTCCTTCGTGCAAGTGTGGCTGTGGCGAAAAGGTTTTTCCGCACGCTAGCAAAGGGTTGAGTGCATTACTGGAAAATCCTTACGGTTACTATGTTGACTTTAGGTCTGGCCATCATAATTCAACTGTTGATAGTGGCCTTGTTATTGATGACTTCTTGCATCAAAACATACTCGCTGCTCTTGCTGGTGATGGGTGTCTGATTAAGAACACAAAAAGGGGAACGCACAGACTGGCGTGGAATATGGGAAATAAAGATCACGCTCTGTGCAAAGCTGCAAGATTCAAGAAACTTAATGCAGCATACAGAGAAAGAGATAATCCGGGATTCGGTGATAAATGGTTTCAGGTTAGAACATCATGCACAAAGATACTTGACAGGTACGCTGAGAAATATGGTGACTCTGCAAATGGGTACGACATAGGAAAGATATGCAGGGAGTTAAACGAAGTTGGTTGGGCTGTTTATTTTGGTGATGATGGTCATTCATCAATATCTTACGGCAAGTACAGACAGGTATTCATTCACACCGAGGCGTTCGCGGAGGATGAATGTTGGGAAGTTGCCAATGCATTGAATGATTTTCTTGGATTAAATGGAGCGCGAGTTAATTCTTACATTGGCGGAACGAAAAAGCGCGAAATGTTTTATGTAAATATTTTTGATGAGGAAGCGCAGGATGAGTTTTTTAAAAGAATTGCTGACCACATGGAAGATGGCGTGGAATACAAAATCAAAAGTAATCGAGTCAATAAATGAAATTGGTGATGAGATGGTGTGGGATATAGAGATGCCTACCCATCACAACTTTGTTGCAAATGGATTCGTAGCTCATAACTGCCACCAGATGAACTGGGAGGACGTGATAAGTGAAAGTCCTGAAACGCAATATGGCGTCATCATGACTAAACTTAACCGCAGATGTAAGGCTAAATACGGTCACGATGTCATTGTTATTGGATACACAGGCAGCCCGTTTCGTGGCACCGACTCGATTAAGGGTGCTTACTGGAAACATGAAATAGTAAACATTGACACCAAATACCTTGTTGATATTGGGTTTCTTGTGCCTACGATTTTTGGTCTGCATGACATTGATGATTTGCATTACGACCTGTCAGCATTTGAAGCGTCAGGAAGCGATGGCACACAGGACTTCACTTCCGAGCAGCTCAAGCAGATGCAAAAAGAAATTCTTGAGCAAGGAACTCTTACTCAGAAAATAATGCTGAAGGTTATGGGGCTGACAAAAAACAGAAATGGCGTATTGATTACTTGCGCTGGTAAAAAACACTGTCAGGAAGCGGCTAAATATTTACCCGAAGGAAGTTATGCTATCGTCACCGAGGATATGGGGCAGAAGGCCAGACGCAAGGCGTTAAAAGACGCATACACTGGCAAGATTAAATATGTTTTCCAAATTGGCTGCTTGACGACCGGCGTCAATATCCCACTTTGGGATACAAGCGTCATATTACGAAAAATAATGTCACTCACACTTCTTGTTCAGTTGCTTGGTCGCGGAATGCGCTTGCTGAAGAAAGAACAAATTGATGCCGGGTATCACAAAGAAGACCATCTGGTTCTTGATTTCTCAGGAACGATGTTTGAGCTTGGTCAGCTGTATGAAGACCCAATACTGGAAGAGGCTGAAGCGCAACGTTCAAAACGCAGTGGCGAACAGGTTCCGTGTCCTAAGTGCGGAACAATGAACAGCCCATATGCGCGTCGCTGCATTGGCAAAGATGCACTATCGCCAGATGGTCGCTGCGAAGAATTTTTCAGCTACATCCGCTGCGGTTTCGATAAGCATGGCATCCGTATTTTTGATGATGGATGTGGTACTAAAAACGACCCAACAGCGCGCCATTGTCGACATTGCGATCATGTTTTGCGTGACCCGAATGCGGCATTGAATGAGCGTGCGTATACCGACAACGAATGGGCTGATGTTATGGACTTCAAAGTCCAGTTGACGAAGGACGGAGAGGGAATTTTATATCGCTACTGGATTAACCGTTGTGATGGCAAAGAAGGCTGGGCTAATGAAGTTTTCTACCCTTATGGTGGCGCAACTCACATGAAAAACATGTTCAAGGCAAAGGCGGTCTTTCCTCACCTTGATGATAAATCAATAGCTGGGAAAATCCTGAAATGCCAGAACGCCAAGCAGTTCATGATGTATGCTGGATTGATCAAATCGCCAAAACGCATCACGCATCGCATCAACGATAAAGGCAGAGACATAATCCACCGCAAAGAATTTAAAGGAGAACAAAATGAAGCAGCTTGACAGTGGTATATGGGTGTTTGATAGCGGTTATCGCGGAGAATGCCCAAAAGAGGAGGCTGAACAGATTGGTTACGGTACATGGATGCAAAGCCAATTCCCTGACGTGCTCTGGTTTCATGTACCTAACGAAACTGGCACATCAAGCATGGTGCAGTTTGTACTGAAGCGCCAGAAGATGGGGGTTAAGACTGGAATAGGCGACAATGTGATAATGACGCCTGGAGTGAAGCACAGTTGCGGGATGATTGAAGCAAAGCGACGCGATAAAAGCAAAAGCAGGGTTAGCAAAGAGCAATCCGCTGTGTTAACTGAGATGTGCAGACTTGGTCATTATGCCGCCATCGCTTACGGTCTTGATGAACTAAAAAAAGCCACGCTTTTCTATTTTGGCTTGCTGGATGACGTAGATTAATGTATCGTTAGTAACAAATAAAAGTTACTTGCAATGTAACGGTAAATGATTACAATAGAGGGTAAGAAATGGCTATCACCGTTAAGAAGTGCGAGGTTTGCGGAAATGAGTTTATCGGAACTGCAAAAGCAAGATTTTGCTCAGGAAAATGCAGGGTCAAACACCATAGACAGAAGAAAAAGAATACCACGTGATGTTGTTTTGGATAGCTTAAATTACAACCCTGAAACAGGGGTTTTCATTAGAAATAAGACAGGTGGAGGTGTAAGAAAGGGTAGTGTTGCTGGCAGGAAAAACATAACGGATACATAGAGATAAGCATAAACAATAAAAGATACTACGCGCATCGCTTGGCATGGTTGATTTATTATGGTTTCTGGCCTGAAGGTCAAATTGATCACATTAATGGTGTTCGTGACGATAACAGGATTTGCAACTTAAGAATCGCAACAAATATGCAAAACCAGTATAACGCTAAAAAACCAAAAAATAACACATCAGGAGTTAAAGGTGTGTATTGGCAAAAACAGGTTAAAAAGTGGCAGGCTTACTGTGATGTTAACGGTAAAAGATACCATCTTGGGTTATTCAGTGATATTGAGAGAGCGCGGTTGTCTGTGATGAAATTCAGAGAAAAGATGCATAAAGAATTCTGTAACCACGGAGAGTGATGATGAGAGTTTATTTCAATAATGAATTAAGCAATCAGGATTATCATGCTGACACAGAGCACATTAATGGTTCTGGATTATGGAGCATACTTGACAGATGTCCAGCAGCTTGGCGCTACAAAGACGAAGAAGATGAGCAGTCAAAATCCCTTGTCTTCGGAACTGGCAGCCATACAGCTCTACTTGAACCTGAGCGTTTCGATGCTGAATATGCACGCATGCCAACCAAAGAAGATTTTGGTGATGACCTGCTTGTTACTGTCAGTGACATGAACTCATGGGCGAAAGAGCGAGGCATCAAAGGACTCTCGGGGAAGTCGAAAGCTGAGGTGATCAAAATCATTCGTGCAACTGGCGAACCAGTGAAGATTTACGATGTCATCCGTGAAGATGCTGAAAAAGCTGCTGCAGGCAAGCAGATGCTGGAAGGTAGTGATTATGACGCCATTCAGCAAATGCGCGCTGTAATACACGCAAACAGCTACTACAGCAGCCTTCTTGCTGGCGCTTATGCTGAAGTGTCAATTCTCGGTGAACTTAACGGAGAAAAAGCAAAAGTTCGTTTTGACTGCCTGACAAAAGGTGGTGACATTATTGACTACAAAACGGCAGTGAGCGCCAAGCCTGAAGAGTTTTTCCGTCATGCTGCGCGACTTGGCTACTTTATGAAAATGGCTATGCAACACGATATGTTTGTTGCGGCATACGGTCATGCGCCACGTTCTGTGAATCTTCTTGTGCAGGAAAAGAAAGCCCCGTTTATTCCTGCGTTAATTCGATTGACTGAAGAGCAGTTGCACATTGGTCGCATTCAGTTGAATGGCGCAATGGAAATTTACAAGGCGTGCAAAAAAGCCAATTCATGGCCGGGTTATTCAATGGGAAATCCAGTCATCGAAATGGAAACGCCTGAATGGTTCAAGAAGCAATTTAATTTATAATTATTGAGGTGATGCAAATGATTTTCTCGGAACAGAAAGCAAATCTGATCAAGGCTCTGGTTGAGGCTCGCAAGGTGATGAGTAGTGGCGCAAAGAAAAACGCCAAAAATCCACACCTGAAAAGCAATTACGCAAATCTTGAGTCATTCCTTGATGCAATACGCCCAGCACTTGAGGCAAACGGACTTATAATCATCCAGAATGCCATTGATGGCGATTCAATGGATGTGCTTAAACTTGAAACAACGATAATGCATGAGTCTGGTGAATACATGTCATCCGTAATGCCAATGCCTGTGGCTAAGAAGGATGCTCAGGGGTACGGTTCTGCAATGACGTATGCGCGCCGGTATTCTATTGCAGCAATGTTTGGCATTGCTCAGGCTGATGATGATGGCAATGCTGCTCGCAAATCGCCAAAGGATGCTGTCGCATTGATTCGCAACGCAGCCAGCATGGAAGAATTGACATCAATCTATGGCGAGGAATACAAGGCGTTTCGTGGTGATGATGCGGCAACTCGCGTTATTGTTGGCGCTTATCAGGAGATGAAGGCAAAATTCATGGTATCAGGCGAATCATTCAATCCTGCAAAACTGGCTAAGCCTCAACATCAACAGCCAGAACCGCAGGAAGAAAAAACCGAACATAAACCAACTCCAATTGAAGGATTTTAATAAATGGCGCGCGGCGTAAATAAAGTAATTATCGTTGGCACTCTTGGTAACGACCCTGAAGTTAAATATTCAGCATCAGGATCTGCAATTGCCAACCTTTCTGTTGCAACATCTGAGCAGTGGAAAGACAAGCAAACAGGAGAAAAGAAGGAGCAGACTGAATGGCATCGCGTGGTCATCTTCGGAAAACTTGCTGATGTTGCAGGAGAATACCTTCGCAAAGGCTCGCAGGTTTATATCGAAGGTCAGCTTCGCACTCGTAAATGGACTGACAGCAACGGCGTAGACCGATATACCACTGAGATTGTTATTCCACAGATGGGCGGCGTTATGCAGATGCTTGGCGGTAAACGTGATGATTCTGGTCAGCAACAACCGCGCCAGCAATCAGGACAGCAACCTCAGGGTGGATGGGGAACAAATCCGCAACAGCAGCAACAAAAACAACAAAACCAACAAGGAGGTAATGAGCCTCCTATGGACTTCGACGATTCAATACCCTTCTGATACCATCAACCACTTCTAAAAACTAACCCCGCAGAAGCGGGGTTAGTTTTACGAGTAAGCGCTCTCGAACTTACAAAACCAGGTTGCTCCTCCATCAGTTGTTGATAGCCTAAAAACTTGCGTTCCAGATGATGTCAAAGATGGAGTATTGCTTGCTAACTTAACATTTGCACCAAATGTTATTGTTTTAGATACTAATGAGTAAATAGATAAAAGAACCTCAACATAACCAGTTAGTGTGTTTGTTAATAGCGCAGGGGTTATTGTTACATTTCCTGTAACTGTAGCTGAGATGTAAGACGCGTCTGAAAAGTTAGGTGCATAACTTGCTGTTGGCGTTTCAAACTTTGAAGTTCTTACTAATACAGGAACACCAACATTTTTCCTGAAAATTGTACTATTGCAAATAGTATCATACTCTATGCCGACAAAGTTCTTGGCTGCAAGTATATTGGTAAATGACTGATCTATAGAGTAAATATGATTTATCAATCTTGCTACCCATGCTGGTGAGTTTGAGTTTTCACACTCAATGAATGAACAGTTGATACTACCAACAGCGAATGGCATTAATGATGCCGTATATGAAGATAGCCCTGCGTCATTGAATGCATTCATATTCACAAAAGTCTGGCATTGAGAGAACGTATTACCTGTGGCTCCACCATCAATAAAAAAGCCAATCCCACCGTTGATATAACCATCTACAGCATCTAAATTTGCTTTCGTATAATCCCATTTTGACGGTGAATCAGCAAAGCACTGATTGAAGGAATTGTTTATTGAGTTCTGTACAACAAAGCAGCATTTCATCCTTGAGTTCTGGTCGGTGACTGTATCATCATACATGCCCCAGTTGTGTACTTTATCAATTCTGTTATTGCCACCACCGCGAACCCAGGTGCCAAATCGGAAATAACGACCTTCACCCATACTAACCTGATGGTCGCTACCTTCAACAATGTGGGCTGTGCTGAGCGGATTAGTTGGTTTTAATACACCAACAGCATAAAACTTCAATAGGTGCACACCCATACCGCCAGCAATATGGATGCCATGACCATCAATGTTGGCTACGTAAATGCCATCTAACTTGTTGGCATAACCATCAGATATTTTAAATCCATTAACAGTTTTTGCACGGGCATCAATTAAAAGATTGCTAATGTGCCCAGCGTATTGATTACCTGTTCCTTTATCGCATTTAACAGCATACCCAGAAGAATCCGCTATAAAGTCATCCGTGAGATATACCCCACCGAATCCAGCATCGATACTAACATCTCCATGAATGTGCAGTGTCGTATTGATAGGGTATTTCTTCCCATTCAATCTTACGACTTTGCATACAGTATTTGGTTGTATCCAGTCTGGATGACCAGCAGCAGTACTTGGGGAGTGCTCTAGCCCGGTTAAAGATGCGGCATAATCAATCGCATCCTGTAATGTTGTATACATATCAGGATTGACGAATATAACATTTTTTAGCGTACCACCAACCGTATCATCTGCGTAATCAACTGATTTATCGAATCCTGACAAACCTGCGCCTGTAGGTTTGTCCATATCTGACCTTAAAGAAGCATCACCAACACTAATCCACGCGCCCAAACCAACACCGCCAGTTGTTGCTGGAGTTGAACCGGCAGATACGGTTTTAGGTAATTCACCATCCCAGCGGTAGTATTCTCCTGTTGCTTCGTAACGTAGCACCTGATTTGGTAGCGTCAACGTCGCGCCATCTTCAAAGCTATCCATTGTGATATATCCATAAGCACGAATGGCCTCTTCCGCAGTGTACTGGAATCCCGCAATTGTCCAGCGGCGAACTCCGAATCGGTCGGTGTAGTAATGTGCGTCAGATGTCACCACCTCGTCGATCTTACCGGCATTAAATTTCAGGTCGCGCGGATCTTCTGACGGAATTGGTTTATTAGTTGGTGTGGTAGCCATTATAATAAATGCTCCTTTGTGAATTTGATGTATATTGTATCACGATGGCGAGATGACATATTCGTACATATCGTCACTGTACTCGCTCATGGTGAGAGTTGTCGTTCCGTCGCTTCCGGGATTCTTCTGACTGACAACCCATAGAGTAGTATCAAGTTCCTTCTCCGTGCTCAGCACGTAACGAGATTCAGATTGTACGTTTGTTCCATCCCATATATTTAGCTGAAAATCAGAAGGCAGGTCGCAGGTGAATGTATGTAAACCAGTGACTGTGGCTGGCAATCTGTCTGACACGCTGCCGTCAGAACTGGTAATCACAACATAAATATTATCATCAGCGGTTAGCTGCTCGCTGGTCGTGAATACATTTCCGTTGCGCGCTTCAATAACGCCAGTCTGTTGCACGTCATCATACATATCAACTACCTGAATCATATCCCCCACATTAATCCATTCGCCATCTGCCAGGGCTTTAATTTCCATGCTACGGCGGGAATAAATCAAACGACGACACTCAAGGATTGCACGGTCAACAGCCTGATAGCGATTGCGAACATAAAGCATGTCGAATTTCTTGGCTTTCGTTGGTTCGCCTTCGACTATTCCGCTATCGGTAATTCGATAGTAAATGTTGGCTTGCTTGTTCGTTGTTGGGTCGCGATATTCGACGTTAACGCCATCATAAGTGCCAGGAAGGCTGACGTCGTAGCTTAACTTGTATCCGTCGCTCTGCGTGTTTCTGGTGTTAAATACGGTTGCTGGATATTCTCGCTTTTCATCACGAGAGAAACTCATTACCCCATCATCCCAGAATGCAGTAACACGCGCTGCATCACAGATTGTTTGCAGACGTTCACCGATGCTCTTATCTTCATCATCGAAAGTAAAATCGAAATAGCCCAGTCGCTCATCAGGCAGGCTGTCGGCAATTTCATACAACTTCACGATGTCGATCGTATTTTCTGGATTGCCAGCGGTAATTAGCCAGTTATGCAGAACAGCATCAGCAAAGCTACGGGAAGGGGCTAACGTGTAGCGCACCTTGCCAGTGTCGCGGTTGTATCCGATGGTGTGACGCGTAATTAACGCATTATATTTCCTGTCTCGACTTCCTGTAGCATTCTCAGTGGCACGCACGATAACCTTAACCACCGTATCATCTGGATAGGAAACGTTTCTGCGCGTGACGATTGAGTGAATTTCCTCAAGCTGAAGGATTGAAGTGTCGGAACTGTTATTTGTCCGCCTCATCTGAATCGCGTAGCGACCAGTACCAGCCGATGGTGTTAACTTGATCGTATAATAGAATGTGTCATTCCGGTCTACGTCCTGATAATAGTTCATTGACTGATACGTTCCGGGAATCTGAACGTTATCTTCGTCAATCTTCCACCACTCAATGAGCACGCTGAAATCATTGCCATCATTGGTCTGGTGTTGCAGGTGCACCCAAAGCTGATCACCATCAATCGGCGAAAAGTACGGGCCGGAAACAATCGGCTGGTTGTCTGTCAGATTGAAATAGGTGTTGTTAATTGTCACGCCGTTCAGTGATGATATTGGCGCGCCTGAGTAGTTGATGCTGTTAATAATAAATGTATACCAGTAGTTTACTGGTGGCAGACCTCCATCATCAGTTTCTGTTGCAGATACAAGTCTTCCTGATAGCGTAACGTTTTCGGTAACAGATGCACCACCACCTTGCGCATAAGTTATATTCAGCTTGAATACCACATCATGCGGCATGGTTAGGTCAACGAAGTAATCAAATGCTGAATCCTTTGGTATCTTGACGGCTATCTGACCTCCAGCAAATTCTGTTTCTCTAACCGTGGTCGTTGTTGCAGTTTCAATAACCACTGGCGGTGGGTCAGTGTCCAGCTCGTTTGGTCCATACAGTTCCTGACCGTCGACATCATCAAAAGCATACGGCTCATACACAACCGGAATAACTTCTCCCGGCTGATAAATGGTGTAACTCGCGCCAGCCAGTGAGCCGAGGTTTGATTCCGAGTAGCGCACAGAGGATACATCATATTTGCCGAGGCCAAAGTTCATGAACTCTGTGACATATTTAATATTGTTGATGTATTCAAATAATGATTCCTGAAGCAAATCAGGAAACGCGCGAATCTGCCCGAAGTTATCAGGACGCGCCTCGCCGTTGCGCGCAATATTGGTTTGCGCTTTCAGACTGGTGTTAGGCGATGTTTTTGAACTGGTATCCGTTTTTGGTGTGGATACCTTCGGCGTAAGAAACGAGAAAATCTTCGTTACTGGCTTCAGTATCGCACCGATTAGGTCGCCAATTGCGCCTGATGGTTGGCAATAAACGTTGACAACGTCGCCATCTCGCAGACAGAAGGAAAGTTCATCATCTTCACCGAGCACTCTGCCATTTATCGAAATTGAAATACTGGCAGGAAGATTTGATTTATTAAGCCACTTCCACAGGTTTGTACCCGCTGGCACAATTCCCGTTTCTTTCGGCGTGCCCGGCATCTTCTGAACATGAATTACTGGCATAGGTGAGAAACCTTAACTTTGTTGATATTTTTTCGAGAGTTCGAAGTCTGTCAAATCTGACTGCCGTTTTTTCTCGCGCATGAAGTATTCTATCACGCCCCCATATCATGGCGATGTGCACAGGAACGTTGCCGCGATATGCCACGACGACATCGCCAGTTGCTGGAGATTGCGTATCCTTCCAGAACATCACCTCACTATCGAAGCAGGTAACAAAAGAGCCGCCATTATCATAACTGTCGTCATGATGGATGTTAATGCCACGGCACAGGCGGTAATAAAGCACCACCAGCCCCCAGCAATCTACGGCGTCAATATGACAGCACCTGTCCTTGTACGGTTTACCAAACATTAACTGCACAAATTCTTCATCAGACATTACGCAGCCCGGGGAATTGAGCGATGTCATAAAGTTTTGCTACGTTTCCTTTGATTGGGTTTTTGATTGACAGCGTAACGGTAACATCAGAACCGTCCATTGCCACATCGCTGACATACAGGCGATATGGCTTCAGTGGTGTGTTCGTGTCAGTCTCTTCAAATCGCTGATACAGGGCGCTGATTGGCTCAATTCGACCTGAACCAGTCCATAACTTAAGGTATTGCTTGAAGTCATTGGCCAGACGGGCAAACTTGACGGTTGCGTTAATTGCTGGCGTGTTCGACTGCTGAGACTGCGTGATGTCCATGCGAACTGGCAAATAGGTTTCGCCACCAAGCACCATTTCGTCAAGTACGTTAGCTACAAGACGCACATAGCCAAAGGACGAGTGATAAAACGTTATCGTGTCGAATAACGCCCAGTTAGGGCGTTTTGCTTTGTAATCGCGTAATGATGGCATTATTGGTACTCCGGCAGGTCACGGTTAACAACTTCATCCAGCCACCCGAACCATCTGTAATCCAGCTCAACCAGAACATCATCAAACTCATCCATCGTGTTATTGAGTTTTTTGGCGATAACATTGCCGGTCCACGTAACCACGCCGCCATCAATACTGGTTTGCACAGGGTAATCGGTAAAGTGCAGCGTCTGCTCCTGCAATCCGCTGCCGCCGAGGTCAATCATCATGGTGAACCAGTTGTTTGCTTTGTTGAGGTAACTCGGACTGCGCAACCACTGGATAAATGCGCGCTCCTCAGCCAGTGTAAAAATCCACGTCAGGCTCCATGTTGCCGCAATGTCAGTTGTCAGCTTCTGGAAAATCGGCGCTCCAACAGCAGGCTGGTCACTGCGGAACGGGGTTTGCTGTGTCAGGTTTTTGCTAGCACGCTGTGCGAGTGGCAGCCAGTCAGGGTATTTGATGATAGCCATTATTCTGTTGCTCTCCGGTTTGCTGAGTAGTTGCGGCTAATGCTTTGCCCTATGGGGCCGTTGTTTTCTATGTCACTAATGATAGTCTCAATCGTCACGCTGCCGTCCCCATTATCTCTGGCGCTGCTGCTAACCTGCGCTGAGCTGTTATTTATCACGTTATTATAAACCACAACGCCACTGCCACCGCCTGTCAGGTCTTTATTGCTGATAACGCGACCACTATCCCCCGGAATCATGTACTGATGACCGTTTGATGCCTGGAATATCTCAGGTAGGTTATTCTCTCCGACTCGGTACATTGAGCCTTCCTGCGCTAGACCGCCGTTTTTCAGCGCGCCAGCAATAGATAGCGTTTTTGCAAGGCCAACTGTTGCAGATATGCCAGCCATAGCGGGCGCGGAGTTTGTGCCAGCAGTTGCAAGAGATGTCATTGCTGCTGCTGGAGCCATCGCCGCCGATATCGCTGCCGCCTGAGCTATTGTCGCCGCAGAAGCTGCGCTCATTCCTGCTGCGCCCATGATAGCTGATTTGGCCCAATCTATGCCCATTTGCACAAACGCATTGATAACACTGGACAGAATATTCGAACCAATTGAGCGCAGGGCCTCTGATACAGACATTGAGCCAGTAAGGATACCAGTAAGCGCATTTCCAGCGGTCTGCCCGAAAGCATCAAACGCCGCCGCCGCCGCTTGTGTGGCTGCGTTTTGCTGACTCCACTCCTGCCACATCGCATCAAGTCGCTGCTGGCGATATTGCTCTTCAATTGTAGCTCTGGCTTGCTGTATCTCTGCCATCTTTTGCGGGTACGCTTTGGCATAAGCATCCAAATCAGCCATATCCTTCTGATAGGATGTTTCTACAGCAAACATTGGTGAGGTTTGCGATTTTAGTGCGCTGTATCCTTTTACGGCATCTATTCTTTTCTTATCCGCCGCCGCCTGTTCCTTCAGTGCATTCTTCTGGTCCCAAATCTTCGCAGCGTACTCGCCAGCCAATTTTATCTGTTCCTGAGTTGCTGCCTTGCCAAGCGATTGTTGCGCGTTGAGGATGGCTTGCTCGCGGGAGAGTTCTTTTGTGGATTCTGCCTGACCTGCAAGCAATGCCTCGTCACGAAGTTTGTTTAATTTCTGCTGGATTGTTTCCTGTTGCTTTAATTCAGTTTTTAGCTGGTTGTTTGCATTGCGCTCATCCCTTGCCGCTTGTGCATTTTTCTCCTGCTGACGATATGTCTCAAGTCTGACATTGTAATATTCACGGAATGCAGCAGTGTTTTGTTTTAGACCCTGCGCCTCAGCATCACGCCATGCCTGAGCTTTTAGTTTTTCATCTCCAGTTTGCTTCTCAATAAACAGTGTCTGGCGAGCAGTTTGTAATGCCCTGTCCTGACTTGATGTCAGGTTATCTGTCATTTCCTTAAGAGCTTTCAGGCGCATTGTTGCGTCAGTTGTTGTGGTTGCAATTTCCAGCAAACGAGCAGCGTATTCTCGTGCCTTTTGTGCGCCAGATGACTGTCCTTCACCTACCTTTTGCAGAGTAACAATTAAAGCATTAAGTTTTTCATTGCTTGGGTTTTTAGCAATTTCAGAGAGCTGTTTAGCAAACTCAAATGCCTGCTGGTCGGTCAAATCAAAGCGACTTGCCAGAGCGCCGACCGTGGCAATCATGTTATTCATCGTAGATTGCCCGGCAAGCCCGGCGGATGCAGCCTGCTTCATTGCCTCGCTGAAATCATTGGTGGTGATATTCAGCATTGAGAGGTAATCGTTGAATGATTTAACGCTGACGTTTGCACCAGCAAAAGATGCGAAAAGTCTGTCACCAAAGGTGACGAACTCACCTGATGCTTTTGAGACTTCCTTTGATACTTTAGATAGTGCAGCAGACAATTCAAGTTGCGCCTGCTGGCGCATCAGTGTTGCAACCGTTGTGTTTGCCTTTGCCAGTGCTGCAAACTTATCTGAGTATGCTGCCACGCCATTGCTTGAAACGCTGATAACCTGATCCATTGCAGAAATGGCATCTTTCATGGCATCAATGGCATTCTTGCCGTTACTCAGTGAGGCAATCAGAGAGCCAGCAATAACTGTCGATATTGTCAATACTGCCCCAGCTACTGGACTGAATACAGATGCAAGTTGCGAACCCTGCTGACTGAATGCAACAAGCGCAGACTGCCCACTCTGAACCTGAACAATAAAGTCCTGAACCTGATAACCGCCCTGTTGTAGCGCGTTCCTGAATCCGTTTGTGGATTTGCCAGCCGATTCTGTGCCATTCTTCATGTCATACAGACGACCAGTCAGCTCAGCAATCTTGGCCTTTTGCGCGTCGGTTGCGCCATCTCCAGCTCTGAGTTGCGCCGCAAGAATTGCCGCACTTCTCGCGCCGTTTTCCATTTGCTCTTCAAGAATGGCAACCTGATTGCCGAGGCTTTCAATTAATCTTTCTGTGCCTGATATGCTTGCGCCAGCGCCGCCAGTAGATGTACCAAGTTCACGAATAGCAGTCGTAACGGCATTAATTGACGTCTCCAGTCTTCCCGTTGATACAGCGGCTTGTTGCTGTTGCTGCTGCATCATGGCAAGTTGCTGATTTAGCACGTCGATAACCTGATTTGCTGACTCAGCAGATTGCGATGTTGATTTAACAGCGCTTGCCGCACCATCACTGGACGCGGCCATCTTGCTGAGTGTGGCATCAATGCTTTTAACCACGGAGACAAGGGAGGAGAATGCCTTGCCAGTTGAATCAGCCTGACCATCAAGTTTATTTAAATTCTTCGTGGAGCCACTTACAGCAGAGTCAAATTTTGATAATTCTGATTCCGCTGAACTTGTGCCAGCTTTAAGCCCGGATACATCCATCCCGACTTCATAGACAATTCCGCCGACTTCTTCAGCCATTATGTATTCCTCGCTTTTTTCGCTTTGCGTTCAGCCAGTGCCTTCATGCGCTCACGGTCTGCTTTAGCCTGATCGTACTCCGCTGCGCGTTCTTCTTTCGTTAACCCTTTCGGCTCTGGATATTTATTCTTAATCATCATCTGAAACTCTGTCATGGACAGGTTTTCTGCCTCATCGCGCGTCATGTCGAAATGCGTGCGTGCTGAGATGATGTATTGCGACGCATGAAATTCGTTTGTGGTTTTCTTGCCCTGCTCTTCCAGACGCTCAGGCACTTTGAGTGGTGACTTGCCGATGATGCCGTGCTGCATCAGGTTACGAGCAATAATAATAATGTCGCTCACTGGCATGATGCCCGGCACATATCGCACGCCGCGCGGCGTTGGCTTCCACCCACCAATCAGCACAGAGATATCATCTTCGCAACATGATTGCATGACAATATAGGCCGCACTCAGCACATGTCGACCATATACAGGCTTGCTAATGGTTTTCATAACCTGCATCTGAGCGCCAAATGGAAGGTATTCGACGTGCTGCAATGGCGCAACATAATCAATGCCATTGAGCTTAGCGTACACCTCGACGATTTCTTTTGGTGTGCCGATTTCATTCATGGCGCGGAATGATGGCTTAAAGAAAAAGCTCCTGTCGGAAAGTGAGATGCGCATTTCCCCGATTTCTGTTAGTGGCGTGCGATTGCTCATGTTCTGCATCCTGAATTTGACTGATGTTGATTATATCATCTCAGTGGTGTTGACACCTGCGAGGTGGTGATGTAGATTCAATTCATCGAAACGAGTGATGAATAAATGAGGTGAGTTATGAAAATTAAAACGTTGATTGCATCAGTGCTATTTGCTTCCTCCTTTGCGGTAAGCGCAACTTCCGAGACGTGCAAAAACATTGGAGAAATCGCCATGAACACTGCTGATGTTCGCGATAACGGTATCAGCAAGAATCTTGCAGAGGTGGTAGTTAAGGGTTCCGCAAAAAACAACGAATCAGCAGAAATAATTGGTCTTGCTATCGTAGAAATGGTTTATGCGCGCAAGGATATGACTAAAGAGCAATTGCGTGATGTATCTGTTGCTTTGTGCGAAAAGAATGGCATGTAATATAAACAAGTTATTAACAGTTGAGGTTAGCTATGGACGTTGTTATTTTGTTGCTTTTCGCTGGATTGGTTATATTTGCTTATCTTCTCCCGTCATTTGTGGCATTGCAAAGAAAGCACACAAATACGACCGCAATCTGTGTTCTGAATATTCTTGTCGGATGGAGCTTTATTTGATGGGTTGCGGCACTGGTTTGGGCACTGGTTAAAAGTGGCGACAAGAAATGAACGAACAAACAAAAGCAGACCTGATTTTCTACACTGATTTGTATGTTGATGCAGGTTACGACTACGAAGAGGCTGAACGCATGGCGAAAGACTTGCTTCGCGTTATTGGTGTGATTTTTGATGAGGATAAGGTGATATGAGCCAGTGGATTAAGTGTAGTGAGCGGATGCCAAACGAAGAAGATGTTTTGGTTTATTACTCAGACACAAAAGAGCAGATGGTTGGATTCCATAAGGGGAAAGGACTATTTCAATTTTTCTACATGAACGGAGTTGAAGGAGTATGTGAGCCATCTCACTGGATGCCACTGCCAGAACCACCACAAGAATAAAACAAAGCCCCTTTCGGGGCTTTTTCTTTATCCGGTTACAGTGCAAGCTGTACTGATAATAATTTCCGGGTCAGTAGATGAATCAGTCACCGTAACGGTATACACGCCAGCAGTAGGGCTTGCCAGAGACGCGCCAGATTCACCATCAACTACCGCGCCATCTTTGCGCCACAGGTAGGTGTAAGGAGCAACACCACCTTCAACGGCAACAGTTAACGGACTGCCAGCAGTGCCAGTTGATTGCAGGTCGGTAGTGAATGCCAGGGGTTCAAGGCTTTCTACGGTAACGCTGTCAGAATCGTAAACCTTGAACTCAAGGCTGCCGGTTACGATGTCGTTCGTGCCACCTTCGTAGCTGATGCTGGTGATGTTACAGTACGCGGTAACGATAGTTGCACCAGTCACCTGACGAACCCACAAAGAAGGCTGGCGACGCGCTTTTAGTTCAGTAGCGTAAATCTCAACCAGTCGGTGAAAGCCAAACTCATCGCTCGGGTCATTCTTGCGGATTTCCACCTCTGCACTGATGGTCATATCAGAGCTGGTAACGAGAGTGGAAACAAAACCGCCAGCGGTATCCGCCTCCGACGTGGTAGTCTGCGGCGAGTAGTCAACGCCTTTACTGGTGGTTGAGCCTAAATATTTCCATTCACCTGCATCCGGAACTGCGTCACCGCACCCTTCAGCAAGGAACAGTCGGGTCATGCGACCAACCAGAACGCCTTTATCATTTGCACAAATAGCCATTTCGATCTCCGAATTGTGTTAGCTGCTAACGTGGTGATTATATCACAGGTGTTGACAGCGATTATTTTGTGGTGTAGATTGTATTTCAGATAGTTTTCGTGAGCGACTTTGCGGACTTTTTAGAAACCAACCACAAAGATAAATGCAAACGATGATGTTGTTCTGATGGCGGCGTAATAGCCTGTAAGTCAGCAGGGTCTTCCGATTCCTTGTAAACAAATTCGGCGCACTGCGTCCCTGAGGTGTGATTAATAAGTCAGGGAACACAACAGGTAAGAGCATTTAGCTAATTAAGCGATAGCCGGAAACAGAACCGGATTAAAAAATGTTACGGGCGTCATCGCCGCCTAGCAAGCTAAGTGCTCTTATCGTTGTGGTAATGCCATCTTGGTTATTTGGATAGGTTTGCATCCATTGTTATGCCAGTTTCAGTTAATCGCGAAACGCCACAACACTTAATATCCAGCGTTATCGCAATCATATGTAGGGGTATGTATGGGTACGGGGCTGGATATTAAGAAAACACGCTGGCAATGCTTAAACCAGTAATAAGGCCGCTATATGCGGCTTTATTTATTTCACAACCCGTAAAAGCAACTCATGTACAGGTCTTTTCTCTTCCGTCAACATTGGCCTTCCGAGTGGTGCTTGCAACTGGATGTAGTTAACGCATGAATCAATCGGATGCGTCTTAATGTATTCGATAATCTCCAGCGCCTTCGCGTCAACATCAGCAACGTTGTATTGTCCTTGTTTGCCAACAACATACAGCGAGAAATAGAAGTCACCGCCGAGGCCATCCATCACCTGCGTGCCGCCGTTGGTTTGCAAGACAATAAATTGCTCGTTGCCATCTCCTGTGTCATTCCATAGCTGCAACTGAGGAGTCCAGCCATCGTATAATCCTGCATCCTGAAGATATGCATCAACCAGCTCAAGCATATTCATTAGAGTGTCATCTCCTTCTTAATCGCGCTATCAACAAGGTCTTTTGTGCGCTGTGCACCCTTGGTTAAAAATTGCGGTTCACCTCCCGGCGACCAGTATGTACCATTGCCATTGCTGCGTGGTTTCCCTGCAAGTTTGCCACTGGCATTGTGGACGTACAGCGCATATTTCGCAGAGTAGCCAACCTTGCCAGTGATTCGAGTTCCGCTAACTTCCACAGTATCAAACTGACTGTTAATCAGGGTCGATGTATCAATTGGCGTCAGCGTGGCTGATTCGGTACGGATGATATATGTCGCTGACTTCATAGCGCGCACGGCTTTCGTGGCGATTATCTCATCCACAATCTGCGATGTTCTTTCTACGGCCTGCCGGACACCTCTTAATTTCGCTGGCATTATGTCACCAGCGCAAAGTCGGGCGGCTCACTTCTTTGGAAAGTGTTCCCGTAGTTAATAACATTCAGAATCTGATTTGCGCCAGCCACCAGCGGGTCAGCTTCTGTCACCGTGCCAATCATGATGTAATCACCAACCTTAGCGCCAGTGTATTCTGTCCAGAAAGTATTCTTCTGCACAATCTCATTGCCTTTCGCATCGGTCGATACATCATCGCTAAAGCCATAATCGCACATGATGCTTACTGGTGCATCAAAAGTCGGCTTTCCGTACTTGTCAGTGCCGCTTTTGTGCCATATTGTGCATGGTTGCGTGTAGCTCCAGTTAGCCAGCGAAGTCATTTGCACTTACTCCCACGCACAACCGCAAACCACGGTTTACCGCTTCCGTCAGGGTCTTCCACTAAATCGCCAGTGCATCCGGCCGTATCCAGTAGCTTCATCTGATTGTACAGCGCCACCCACGGCTTACTGCCATAGGCGAATGATTGTGATGCGCCAGACGGTGCGCTCTGACTGGTAACGTAGCGACCTGCGGTATTTGCGCTAATCAGGATGGAAGCCCACAGCATGATCGCATTTTGTCGGCATTCATCGTTTGGATAGTTCAGCTCAAGGCATTCACTGATTGACGCCACAAGGCACAGAATACCAGACGCATCCGTCGTGGTGATAGTCATTCCACGGGATGCCATTTGGCTTACTAATTCTTCAGGTGTTGGTGCTGCCATTTTTTTTCGACTCCCGTACCTTCCACCACATTTCAAAGAGGTTTTTTATTACCAGAGACAGAGCGCCGAGGATTGACGCTACTGCCGCCCACTCTGTCAGGCTGTGTGGAATCATAGCCTCAAAATAAGATTGCGTGACAGGTGTTTGCTCTGCGACTTTCAGGCCGATACCTGTGCCAATAGAAGCATATCCAGCCTTATCAATCACCTGCCCTGCCGTTCCGCTTATAATCTGCTCTGCGACTTGCCTTAGTGCTCCGTTCATTGCGTGTCTCGCTGATGATATGTTTCCAGCACTTATAGATTTGAATCAGCGAAAAAACAATGGCGACCACGCCAAGAATAATGTCCAATTTCGCCGCCCCATTTAAAAGTGATGGAAAGGATGAACAGATGGATGCCGATAATAATAAATGCGTACTGCGCATGAAGCGGCGTTTCTACAGGCGTGATAAATTCCCATACGAATGACTCTATCGCCACCAGCCATTCGTAAAGGCTCATCGTCAGCACGCAGAGCGCCATCTTTGTACTTTTGCGCAGCGCAATAGCCGGGAACAACCAGACCATAGACTGCGCAAGGTAATACAGATATTCGGCGGGAAATGAATCAACAAGCACCCATCCAAGATACGCAGACATCACCATTGCCGGAATGAACACCAGAAACGCAACCATGCCTGTGCAGGCGAAACCCAGCACATACATGATCATGATGGCAATATCTGCGCCGAACATTATTTCTTACCGCGCGATGGTGAACGAGTAGAGCCGTTTGGCTTCACTGCGCCAGTTTTGCCGCCAGTTTTGGTATTGCCAGTAGCGCGCGAACGAGAAGGACCGTTTGTTGAACCCATGATTAAATCTCCTGTTGTTTGATTAGCATGATTTTAGCATATTCCTGTTGACGTAGATTGATAGTGTGTTTATAGTGATGACGTAGAAACAACAATAAATGTTAGAGGTGATGAAATGAGCAGTAACGCAAAACATTATGATTATTACATGGTTGAAGGTTCTGATGTTAAGAAAGTTATTGACGCATATGATGACGTCCAAAAGCGCCGCAATGAAATTCTCGGCGACGCCATGAAAAAGGTTGGCGCTATCGCTTTCACCACGACACGTAGCTGGGGCGCTGTAGGTGGCGGCTTACTTGAGAGCTTTGTGTGGAGTAAGCAGTTTGAATTTCCGTGCTCTGTGACAATAAAGCGCGAAGAGTTTTGGGATGGTCAGCGCGTGGTTATTGCTCGCGGAAAAGGAAACACAAAGGATGGGCGTGAATACAACAAAAAGCTGGACGCAGTGATGCGCGAAGCAAACGAGAAATTAAAGTTATTGCCAGAATGGAAGGACTACATTGTTAACCATTATGGCATTGCGCGTACAGGCATTGGTGAGCAATCTGCTCGCGGATTTGGTTTTGCAATGCTGTCTACTTATGGCGGTAAACACCCGAAAAATGATGATTGCCTGATTTTTGCTGTGCCAAACACAAAAGATGAAGGTCACGGGCAGGTGACGATACCTGATAACTTTAAGCAGATAACCTACGGTCAGTTTTACGATATTGCTAACTCTGGTGATGAGGAATAAATAATGAAAACACTCAGCAAAATCTATTCAGATAAAGAGACGCGCAACGGTATCGCTGTAAACAAAACCTATCTCGTGCCAGTGGAGCAAATCTATCTGGAACCGGGATATAACATCCGTGAAGCAGATGAGCAGCATGTGGAATATTTCGCGCAGTGCTGGGAATCAGGTCAGCCATTGCCAGCATTAACAGTTATTCCAGACGAGAAGGGAATTCGCATCCTTGATGGTCAGCATCGCTATCTCGGCGCACTGCGTGCCATTGAGCGTGGAGCGCCAATCGTTCGCATTGAGTGTAAGGATTTCACTGGCGATGAGGCGGACAAAATCGCATTCATGGTGTCATCCAGTCAGGGTAAGCAGCTCGACCCATTTGAACGCGCAAAGGCTTACACACGACTGAAAGGTTTTGGCTGGACGAATGAAGAAATAGCCAAAAAGGTGGGGCGCTCAGTATCTGACGTGCAAATGCACCTGTCGCTTGGTGATGTTCCTTCGGAAGTAAAAGCGCGAATCAGTGCAGGACAAATCAGCTATGCAAATGCCGTAGCAGTAACGCGCGAGCATGGAGATGATGCGGTAAAAGTTATCGACGAAGCGGTCGAAGAAGCGAAGGCGCAAGGCAAAGATAAGGTTACAGCCAAAGTGCTGAAGTCGAAAAAAATTAAGCCAGTAGACCGCCTGATTGAGCTATTGAAGCCAGCCGACCATGTAATTCTACCTGCTGGTCATGTGGTGGCTGAGGATGAGGAGTTTATCCAGATTCCTGTTGCTGATATTCACGAGGTTATGGCAATTCTGGAGAAGCTGTGATGATTATAAATGAAGACTTGAAATTAATTCATGGTGATTGCCTGGAAGTTATGAAGTCTATTCCTGACGGTAGCGTTGATTTGATTTTGTGTGACCTTCCCTATGGCACCACGGCCTGCAAATGGGACAGCATTATTCCGCTCGATAAGCTGTGGGGCGAGTATCTGCGAGTTGCGAAGTGCAATGCGGCGATCGTGCTCACTGCGCAGGCACCTTTTGACAAGGTGTTATGGGCCTCGATGCCGCGCCTGTTCCGCTACGAGTGGATCTGGGAGAAGACGCACCCGACAGGGCATCTGAACGCAAAGAAAATGCCGATGAAGGCGCATGAAAATGTGCTGGTTTTCTACCGCAAGCTGCCGACGTACAACCCGAAGATGACCATCGGGCATAAACGGAAGACGGCTACCAAGAGGGAGGATATGACGCCGGTGTACGGCAAACAGTGTTTTTCACCCCTGGAGTATGATTCTACCGACCGGTATCCCAGGAGCGTCCAGCTGTTTGCGAGCGACAAGCAGCGCTGCGCTCTTCACCCGACGCAAAAGCCGGTCGCGTTGATGGAATACATGGTTGAAACCTATTCCAATGATGGCGACCTGGTTCTGGATAACTGCATGGGCAGCGGCACTACAGGCGTGGCCTGCATGAACACAGGGCGCAGGTTTATAGGAATCGAAAAAGATGAAGAGTATTTTGAAATAGCAAAAAAAGGATTTTAGGATGAACGCTGAACAATTCATCGAAAAACAGCTGCGCACAAAAATGCCTGAAATCGACCAGATGGCAATTGATGCGGCGATTCAGTATTACAAGCGCAATCAGAGCGCAAAGAAGGGTGGCATTTTTGAAGAATGCCTTAAGGTTGCAAAACAGCACATGATTAAGGTGAAGTGATGAAACTAAAAATCAGCAAATTATTACTTGAGTCAGCATTAATCTTTCAGGCTCGCAATGATGTGCGCTACTACCTGAACGGCATTTGCTTTATGCAAGATGGTCGCATTGCATCAACTGACGGTCATCGCGCGTTTATTGGCGGAAGACATCACAATAAGCTGACAGAAAATGTGATTGTAAAGGTAAGCAAGTCTCCGACAAAGAAATATAACCATGCGATCATCGATACAAAATCTGGAATCGTTACTTATCATTTCGGTCATATGGACACAATGGTTGGTGCTGGTATCTGCGAAGAGATTGACGGCCGATTCCCTGATATTGATCGCGTAATACCAAAGGAAACGAAAGCCGCAGAGGAAATTGGCTTTAATGCTGGCTACCTTGTTGATATTGAGAAAGTGGCGAAGCTGTTTAATCCTAAATTCTGTGGTGTCAAATTTGAACTGAATGGAAATACAAATGCCGCAGTTTGCTGCCTTAGTGCGCCATCTGGCGAGACTGCGAAGATTGTTGTTATGCCGATGCGCCTGTAGCAATAAAAAGCCCCTTCACGGGGCTTTTCTTTTATCACGCCAGATAAGTATCATCCTCAAACCACGAGACATACGCATTGATATTCTGCACCGCAGTATCCAGTGATGTTATGCGAAGCAAATACGTCGTATTTGGTGCCATGATAATCTGCTCGCCGAGTTTCGCCTGCGAGTTACCCTGACCCTGATTCGATGCGTTGCCCTCACTGTACGTCGCCGCCACCGTCAGTTGCCCAATACTTGTGATCGTAGAGCCAGTCAGAAGCTGTGCCGTAGCTGCCTGCGGCGTTATGTCGTTTGGATTATTAATCTCTGCTGCTGTGCCTCCGGTGGCAACCGCACCGCGATAGATTGATGCAACAACACCTTTCCCTGTGTAACCAATAATGCGCTGGTTGAATACCACTTGCTTTGTTCCGGTGATAAATATGCTGTCAAGGTTTGAGCTACCAGCAACATCAGTTACTCTGCGCGATGCAGTGAACAGCTGGCCTTGCTTATTGGCGCGTTCAATATATGACTGCGTGGTGATGTCGCTTAGCGCCACGTCAGGCTGAAGGTTTACTACCGATTGCGGAGACACGCCAGCTCGCCACACCGAAACTCGCAGCGAACTTACTGCTGCTGGCAATTCCGTTTTTATTATCTTCAGGCGCAGCGCCACGCCGTAATAATTATTATTGTTGACGTCAATCCAGTAGTTGCCAGATTCAAACGGCGACACCTTCACGGACACGGTTCCGCTAACTAGTGGCGTGTACGCTCCAGATGAATTAAGCGGCATCACGTTAACCTGTAGCGCAGTCCAGTCAGCGGACATCAGCTCATCAAGCATCACCTCGCCATCTTCGCGCGTGGTGAATATGTCGTATCTTACAGCCATAGAAACCCCCAATAAAAAACCCGCATTGTGGCGGGTTCAGTTTACTCTGTCTTTCTTTTTCTTTGTCGTCTTTTGTTGTGGGGTTGCGACTTCGAAAGACTTTTCCAGTTCTGGCATAACGCGCAGTTTTGGCAGCAGATGCTCAGCAGGTTCCGTGATAACCTCGCCAAGCTGCAACTCACGAATCTTGCCTTTCTCTTTAACAAAGATTCCGCGTGCGATTACTTCGTATTTAGCCATTTTTTACCTCCGAAAGATTCTGCTTAAGGAGATAACCCTCAAGCATCCAGATTTTATTTACCGCATTCTCTCTTGCAATCTTGCGACCAATTTCAGCATCGAAATTCCCTGGACTGGCGCATGCGCTTTCTCCGGTCACGGTGAATCCGTTTTTCAACACCAAGACGCAGAATGTGATAAGTTTTAATGATT
>CYGL01000141.1_pt1 | contig 38498 bp, 51 predicted proteins | sample 485531 | NCBI WGS metagenome assembly CYGL01 (sample SAMEA3497897, study PRJEB9818) | human gut metagenome | reverse complement strand
TCCGTTTAGTTTGGGTAATCACCACTAGCAACGCCAATTACTGGTGGTGAACTGTATGGGGTTGGCGTACCAGCCTAAACGGATACTGGCGCATCTTTCGATGCCCCCACACAGCCCACCATTGAATAGGTGTAGCTGTATTTCACATACAAAAAAACCGCTTGCGCGGTGTATGCGCCGTTTAGATAGATTCAGGACGCCAATCCCGACATCAGATTTTGCTGATGTATAATCACTATGGCGCATAAATAAGGGGTTGTAAATTACCAAAATGGTTATGTTATTGCAATTTGTTTATTTACTTATTAACCATTTGGAGTAAATAGCACCGTCTAAGCGGTGCTTTACCTTACTTCTTAAGCTCAAACAAAATACATTCCACTAACGGTATTATATTTTTATTGCCTCTCATCTTTTGAACTATAAAGTTTCTCATTGCTATCAGTTCTACAAGTGGAGCTGATACATCATGACCATCTTCTCCCATCTTTGTTAAAAGTGCTTCAAGGTTTGATTTTGTAATTAATTTTTCAATCCCTTCATCGGTATTCACTACATCTGGATAGTTAGCTGGTGCAGGGTATTCATACTTCTTTTCCATTGCTAAAGTCCTCACTAATGAAAACGGTCACGCAAACTATAATAACGTAAATGCATTAAAATGTTTATCTAAATGGTTAATCTAATTATCTATTTGATAACCATTATTGCAAATATGGATATATTTTATGGTTAAACGTATCATATCCTCATTAACACCAGAGGAGATGAGCAATGACGGTATCTACTGAACTAAGCCATGAAGAGTATGTAGGCAATGGCGTAACAACGGATTTTGATTTTCGATTCCGTATCTTTGAAAGTAAGCATTTGACCGTGGTGGTTGCTGACAGCGAAGGTAATGAAACTACATTAAAGAATGGTACTGATTACACTATTGTTGGTGCAGGTTCTTATCATGGCGGTAAGGTGGTTTTAAATAAACCATTAGTCAAAGGCTGGAAGATATTATTAGAACGCGATTTACCTGTTGTACAAGAAACTGACTTACGTAATCAGGGGAAATTCTTTGCTGAAGTACATGAAGATGCCTTTGATTATCTAACGATGTTAATTCAAAAAGCATTAGGTACTTTCTCTCTAAGTCTACGAAAACCTACCTATCTCTCGAACTACTATGATGCTAAAGGTAATCGTATTAGTAATATTGATAACCCAAAAAATAAAAAAGAATGCAGTAAATAAAGAATATTTAGGTGAATATGTCTCTAATTACATTATAAATTATATGGGGGATTGTTATTTATCACCAATTGGTTTATGGGAAAGAGGTAAAATACTATCAAAGCAAAACCAAATTGTTATGTATAATAATGAATGGTATCTATACCGAGGTGTTTTGCCACATGAATTGGGTGATGATCCTCGAAATGATGGAGGTATTTGGTCACCAGATAACCCTGAAGGTAAATGGGTAAGTATTATAAAAAATAACCCTACAATATTTGATTTAGGTGGTAACATAGAAGTTAATGAATCATGTTTTTATGAAGGGTTTTATTATAAGAACAGTACTAAAAATAAAATAACTATTACCCCAAATACAAAACCAGACGAATATAATTTAATTAATATTGGATCACTAAAGTATTCTCCAGATTATAATATATTGAACTTTAATGGTGATTTTTATCACGCATTAAAAATGTCAGAGATTGCGTATGGTAAGTGCTATATTGGTGATATAGGACAGATAGAAATGGATAAACCATATTTCTCTGAATCAAAAAAATTAACAATAATAGGGAATGAAACAAAAATATTATATTCAGGAGATAGTACGATTAAACACGAAGGTATTTATGGTAAAATAGGTTTATTCGACACTAGGAATAAAGAAGGTGATATAATATTTATTGGTTGTTCTTTTGATTCTAAATCAAAACTAAATAGCCCATACATATATACATTGCTTGGACATTATCGCGCATATAATTGCGTTTTTAAAAATTCAAAATATTGTTGTTTTAAATCAAGTAATCGTGAAAGTAATGGAACAATATCAGCAGATGGAGTTACTGGTTTATATGATTGTATAACAAAAACAGATAATGGGCCTATTGCATACGGGAATGGTACAAATTGGTATAAAAGCAATAATAAAACTAGATTTGAGATTAAAGACTCTATAATTGATAGTACTGAATTTACTCATGTTAGTTCAGGTATGGGGATATCTATTGAATGTAGAAATGAATTTTTTGATTCATCATCTCCATACTACGTACTTCCTGCTTACTATCTTGAATCCGATGATTCTTGGGATAAGAGAGGGGTAAATATAAATAAAAATATTGTAAGTGGTAATGGTAAGTTGGTTTTTAATAATAATTTATTTTTTAATAATCCTTGTGCAATATATGTAATTTCTGATGGTGATATTAGTATTAGTGTTAATTCATCTATTTTGTCAAAAAACAATCATAATGTTTTTTATTCAAAAGTTAATTCATTGAGCTCTTTTGAAATAAATATTAATGGAGTGGCAAATATAACTCATATATGTATACTATCATTAAATTCATCTAGTAAGCCTTTTGTTGCTTATACAAATAGGCTGACATCTATAAATAATAGATATTTAAATTTAAGTCGTGGTGTAACGGCTGGTATTGACTCAAGAAATATACTTATTGATGGTAATTATATTCTTGGTTGCGGATATCCTATAAGTATAGACACGGTAAGTTATGGTGGTGACGGAAATACATTTACACATAATATTACTAATTGTATTGTATCAAATAACGTAGTTGAACATTCAATTTCGCATGTGTGGTATACAGGATCATGTGGTGAAATTAAAAATAATAGATTTAGTATGTGTGGGTATTTTTCTGATAGAGAAACAGGAGTTTTAATTAATTCAAAAAATTCTAGCAATAGTTTTAACTCTGGCATTTTACTTTCTGATAACACATTTGTAAATCACATAGGAAGGGTTGTTCAAGTTACAAGCGGGACTTGCTTTATTGGTCTTAATTTTCATGATTCTATTTACACACTGAAAAATCAAATTTACTCATGTGTAAATGGAGCTAATTTAGTTTTTTTAAAAAGGCAAACATTAGAAGTAAGTGATAAATCTTTTGATTTAAATAATGGTTTTGAGAATTATATTATAGATAACTCATTATATGATGAGGTTACTGTTAATTTACCATCATTAACATACGGAAAAGGATTATATTTTTCGTATACATTAATTGTAAAAAACCCAGAAAAAAGAATTAAGATACAGGCTTTGAACCAATACTCATCTATCAATGGAAAGAATTCTGAAACAATAACAGGTAAAAGAATGATTACTATATTTAATTCAAGTAATAGTAATGATTTTTACTCATCTTAATCTTTTAAGCATTTTTGTTTATCTCTCTGGTTGTGTAGTATCATGATTATTCATTAATCACTGGTACTACACTCATGCAAGAAGATGTCTACACAAAAGCTGGGATTGGCACTACTGCTTTTCTTGGTTACTTCGCAGGGCTTCCAGCAGAAGTTGTTATGGGTTCGCTGTTGGGAGCCATCTTCTTTACTACTGCAGCTACTGAATATAGCTTTAAACGTAGATCGGTATTAGCCTTTCTAAGCTTCGTTTGTGGTCTTATATTCTTTAGCCCTGCAGCAACTATCTTTATTTCTGTTACTGGTCTTTTCGGTGTGAAACCGGAGCAATACGAAATCGAACATATCGATGCCGTAGGTGCTTTTGTTTCCGCTTTGCTTGTGGTTAAGTTAAGCGTAAAAGCATACGGAAGGGCTGATATACCGAAACAAGGAGGGCAACAATGAAATGCGAAACATTGCTCACTATTGTTAATGCCATCATCTGTACCGTCATTTTTCTACGTGTGTTCTATTTTAAACGTGATGGCAGACAACACTGTAAAAAAGGTGGATGGTTAGCTTTCCTCATTCTTGCTTACTCTTCAAGCGTACCTATTCGCGCTTACTTCGATCCTAATTATCACGCTGATATCTACAACATCTTTGCCAATATCCTGATCTGCACAACGTTGTTGGTCAGTAAAGGTAATGTCATAAAGTTTATAAAGGGGTGAATATGTCAGTTTTTAAAGACGATTACGTTAACACTGGCGTAAGAGGTATCAGAAATAATAATCCGGGCAATATTCGACATGGTTCTTCTAAATGGCAAGGCCTAGCAACAGTACAAAGTGATGATAAGTTTTGCACCTTTATCAATGTTTATTATGGTGTTCGGGCATTAATGAAATTGCTTCAAACTTATAGTAAGCAAAAAGGTAAGTCTAATGTTGGTTGTTGTGACAAAATAGATACTGTTGAAGAAATCATAGAACGATGGGCGCCATCATCTGATAACAACCATACTGAAAATTATATTAAACGAGTTTGCAAGGATACTGGCTTTGATCGTCACGAATGCTTAAACCTATTTGATAAATCAACATCAATCAAAATGGCAAAAGCAATCATTTCTGTTGAAAATGCTCAACAACCTTATGTTGATGATGTTTTCGATAGAGCTTTTTCATTAATTTAATAATGGTAATGATTAATGAATAAAACCGTCATAGCGTTAATTGCTTTGGCTGTTTCCTTTACCGCTGGCTTTGTTGCTGGCGGTATTTATTTTGATAACCGAGCAATGAGTAAACAGATTACTGGTAATCAGCTAGATGAAAAGGATATGGCCACAAATATTGATCTGCGTAAACAAGCAGACAATGAACAGCAAAATAGGTTGGAGATATACCATGACGCACAACAGCATGATACGATACGCACAGATGCTTTGCTTGATCGTGTTCTTAATCACTTTGACAGGGTGCGGCTCTCAACCGGTACCACGCAAACAGAAGTTGCAAGTACCGATAACGCCAATACCTGCCGAGTTGAGAAAGCCAAAGCCAGTGAACTTTCTCGACAACTACGAGAAACACTTGAACGATATGGGCGTGAAGCTCAGCGTGCAGATGAAAATACCAGAACACTCAACCTTTGTATTTCAGAGCTGGAAGCAAAGGAAAAACTCCTCAATTCTTACCGATGAAAAAGTAGACAGATTTCATAATGACGGTATCGGTGACGGTGTTAGTGATATCTAATTTAGATATAATTTATATTTATCAGTGAGTTAAATTACTAGAATATAATTGAGTGGGAATAAAATAACGTTTATCAGCAATAGTTGATAAAGGTTAAAAAACCAAGAGCCATCAGTATGTTACTGGTGGCTTTTTTGTTTTCTATGGTTAGTAATGGTTGACAAGAACCGAAAAAAATGACGGTATATGTGACGGTGTCATTTATAAATAAAAATAATTTCAACCAAACACCGTCGCAATAAAATCTATTTTTTGACGGTGTTTTGCCGAAAGGTGAAAGCATGCTAACCGATACAAAATTAAAAAGCTTAAAGCCAAAAGAGAAGCTTTATAAAGTCGCAGATCGAGATGGTTTATACGTGGCAGTCAATACTGGCGGGACTTTATCGTTTCGATATGACTATCGATTTAATGGGAGAAGAGAGACGATATACTTTGGTAGTTATGGTCCTGACGGTGTTTCGTTAGCTAAAGCGAGAGAAATGCTAATTGAAGCCAAAAAACTCTTAAATGCAGGTATATCACCGGCTTCGAGAAAACGTGACGGTGTGGAGTCGAAAAAGAATAAGACGGTGTTTCGTGAATATACCGTCAGATATCTTAATGATGCTCAATATGCCGAATCTACAAGGGCCATGAAAGAAGCAATTATTGAAAAAGAAATCTATCCTGTATTCGGCAAGCTTCAACTAGAAGAGATCACCACACCACGGCTTAGAGCTTTGTGTGAAAAGATAAAGGATAGAGGCGCAAAAGCGACCGCATTACAAGTACGTGAGATTGTTGGATCTGTTTTTACTTATGCCATAGATAGAGGTTATGAAATTAGTAACCCAGCAGATGCAATAAAAGCATCTTCCATAGGGACTTTTCAGGCACGAGAAAGGGCAATGTCACCGAAAGAAATCGGTATCTTATTTCGTGAACTAGAAAACTATAGTTGTTATCCAACCTTAAAATTGGCCGTTAAGTTTGTCTTGCTAACATTAGTCAGAAAGTCTGAGTTTATTCACGCTACATGGGATGAAATAGACTTTAAAAATAGGCAATGGGTGATCCCTAAAGGGCGAATGAAGGGGAGAAAAGAGCATGTTATTTATCTCTCTGACCAAGCAATGGATATCCTCACAGGAATGAAAGTTTGTGCGATGGGAAGCAATTACTTAATGCCTGGTCGATATGATATTAAAAAGCCACTTTCTAATGCTGCATTGAATAACGTGATTGATGGCACCGTAAAACGTATCAATGAGAAGGGTATTGAGTTCGAACCGGTTACCGTTCACGATTTACGACGCACAGCAAGTACGCTATTGCACGAAGCAGGTTATAACTCAGATTGGATAGAGAAATGTTTAGCACACGTTCAAAATGGTGTTAGAGCTGTTTACAACAAGGCTGAATATGCTGAACAGCGCAGGAAGATGTTACAAGAGTGGGCTGATATGGTGGATGAATGGATAAAAGAGAAAGATTAACGCTTGGTCATTCTTCGCCAAGTGTTTTATAAGCAAGTAGTGACGATAGGTAAAGCACACCAACAACAGGCCAGATTGTTGAGTAAAACAGTCTGGCCACAATATCTTTTATATTGTCGCTTTCGTGCTTAGACTCTGAAAATAGGTATCCAGCAAGCCATAAGTACACAGCTAATAATGTGAGTAAAATAATCATTAGCCATTTTTCCTTTTGTACTGAGCGTGATCATCACCACACTCTTTAGAACAGTAAGCGCTGTTCTCTGTTACAGGCTCTTCACGACACCAGATACAAAATCCCGTTAAGCTTTTTGCTGGTGGCTCTCTGTTTGCTAATGCGGTATTGATTTGTAGAGCCGTTAAGTCATTAGCATCATCTGCGATATCAGGCATATTTATTCCTTACAAATAAAATGAGAGTTGATAAGTTCGATACTGTTGTTAGGACATTGATTACCCCATGCATCCCAACCTTGTGACATGTCACGAGCGAATAGCTCAATGCGATTTACATCACCGTACAACTGTTCAAGACGGTTTTTTACTTCCCACGGCTTTTCGCTATGCTCACCTAAACAACTAAATACGATTTGTTTAACGCTAGCACTAATGCGCTGTAATCCATTACCTCGAGTAGCGATTAAAACATCTTCACTATTGGCTCTGGTGTAGTTTCCCCCATTCATTTTTGTTTCAGCATCTAATAGTTCAAATAGGTCGTGATAATCAAATAACTCGCTGTTTTGAATGGCTTTATCAATTCGTTGCCATGCTAAAGGATTAAACTTAACCCAAGTAAAAGCTTTCATTGTGCGCACTTTAAAGCCCCACGCTTCGGCTAATTTAATAGCCTCGAGTACAAAATTACCTGTATACCACATGGCAAGAACTGCGTTATCAGATGCAATAGAATGAATAGGGATATGAGTTAAATTGAAGAGGGAAGTTGTTGGATAATGATTTTTAGCAGCACCGTTTGAAACTTTATTTTTGTAATCCCACGGAGGATCACAATAGATAAGGTCGTATTTTTTCATTTAACCTCCTTAAGAAAAGAGATCCAGTGCGTTTTATCGTTCTTACCTACACGCTGTACTGCTGTTGGTTTTTGGTCTGTTAGTGCTAAAATTTGTTTAACAGGTATTTGGGTTTCATTCCATTTGAACAGCAATGTTCCTCCGGGTCTTAACACTCTAAATGCTTCACTAAACCCTTTACTTAAATCTTCTCTCCATGAGTCTTTATTTAACGAACCATATTTTTTAAACATCCAGCTATTTTTACCAACTCTGATTAAATGAGGTGGGTCAAATAGTACTTGATAAAAAGTATTATCTGGTAATGGAAGGTTTTTAAAATCAGAAATAATATCTGGTGTTATATTTAAAATTCTTCCATCACATAAAATATGTTCTTCTGCTCTAATATCATTAAATAAAACTCGGTCGTCTTGTTTATCAAAATAAAACATACGAGAGCCACAGCACATATCAAGTATTGGTTTCATTTTTATATACCAACTTTGATTTAATCCAATTTTCAGCTTCATCATTGCATGACAAAACACTATCCATCATTAATTCAATATCGATAGATTCCTTTGCAATTTGAGATAATTGGGCCATGATATAAGCGAACTGCTTCTCATCACACTCTATAAAGTTAGCTCTGTATGCACTAATTAAATGATTACGAGCATATATAACGCCTAATTTCATTTGCTTTCTTTTACTATTACAAAGCTCATCGGCTAGCTTCATGATTAGTTCAATTAATCGCGAGCTTTCCATGTTCTTTTTATCTATTAATTTATTCCAATCAACATCATCAGCGCAAAATGCCTCTATTAACTTATTATTATCTTCATTAGTTTTAATTAATGATTCCAACTCATCACACAATGCAATAATAACTTTCTTTTCTGGTTCTTTATTATCTGCAATCATGCCTTTGGTATAATCGATTAATACTTGAAGTTCATTTTTATTCATCTTTTATTTTCACTCCATTACAGATTAAGCTGTGTCTTATGGCTGTTGATAACGCTGAACGTAAGCATTGACACCCTTGATATTTAATTGCCGTATCTCTTGCAGTATTAACGAGCTCTCTTAGTTGGTGATGTTTAATTTCTGGCTCGGCATTCTCGCGTGATGCTTGCCATACATCGAATAGATTTATCGTTGATGATTTATTCTTACTGCGCCACTCTTCAAATTGCTGCCTTGATTTATCCATCACTCCACCTTTTTGAACTCAATAACCCATACCCATTCGTTACTTACCCAGTTATCTTTTCCGTATATATCTATCCATGTTTGAGCGAACCATGAACGCGAAAAATCAGGGAAACCATACTCACGCGATACAGCGTCAATGGAGGCGTGATTTGGTGGCGCACCTTCTTTCATTGCGTCTTGCTGTGATATTTCCTGAACCTGTTGCAACCAAATATCAGTAATTTCAATTTTTCCTTTGATATTACCGCCCTTGTTTGCAATGTTGATAATGTCGCCAATCTCACCGTACGGGCAATCAACATCAACAAATCCATGCCGATATGCTGCGCATACTTTCTCTGATAGTGTGTAACCATCTTGCCATGCGCTAAGATAGCGTAACCCATCTTCGGTTACTTTTGGTTGTGGCTCAATTGGTCTGCGTGTCTGCGTTTTTCTGCCATCCATGACAGCCTCTAGCATTACATCGTTAAACTTGATTCTGTCTTTCATATTCATTCCTCTTATTGCATCCCTGCGAGTCAGTCACTATATTTTGACTTCACACTTAAGGTTCCTATTTCCTCTTCATAAGCAAGAGCCTGACAAGCCAACTCTTCAAAATGCGGATATTCTGAATAATCGCTATCAGCATATAGAATCCAATCACATTTAGTACATTCAACACCGCATCGTCCATCTGTCTGATTTGTATTTTTAATCACACGTTTGGTTAATTTCCCGTGATTATTAATTTTAAATATTACTGTCGCATCTAGATCAGCCCATGCATTTACAGCTGATCCACATTCGGGGCAATTAAATTTATTAGCCATATATCTATCTCCTGTTTGCATCCTTGCACTGAGTAATGGTTATATCCTTTGGTTAAACGGGCAGGGGTTAGGCGTTACTGACAAACTGCCCAGCTTCATTACGCTTACGTTCGGTGTAATATTTAGGTGTCTCTCTTGATTGAGAACGTTTTTTCAACCACTCATCAACTTCTTCCGCTTCCCAAGCAACACAGCGCACCGACAAATACATACGCTTTGGAAAATCACCTTTCTTCTCTAAAGTGCGAATAGTTGAGCGAGAAAGTCCTGTTAGCTTTAAAACAGCAGGCATACGAATAGGGTTGGTAGGTAATTTAATATTCATATTTAAACTCCTTGCGGAGCTGTATCGCTCCGCATTAAATAGGATCACTGGTATTCAGGGCGCATATCATCAAGTGTGATAGAGAAAGACTCGTATAACTCATCACCTAGTTTTCGCTTGCTTGATTTAAGTAGCTTGTCTACTTTTTCAAATGCTTCGGTGGCTTCGGGTGAGCCAGATTCAGGAAGTGAGTTGATAGAAGCTTCTAAGGCATTACGTGCATCAATGCGGTGGTATGCCTGTACTGCTTTATTTTTTAATTCAGCAAACAGGTTGATCCCTATTTCATTTTTTAAGTTCTCAATTTCTGCGCGAATATTTTTAGCTTCTTCGACAGTCTGAACATCATCAATAGCTAATCTAAATGCTTCAGCATCGAACTTAGGTATAAACTCGCCTTGAGCTTCTTTTACAGGTTCAGCATTATTTGGTTGTTGCTGGGTAGTGATTTCATCAATGCTTACACGTTCTTTCTGTGGGGTGATGTCTTTAATCGGGCGATCTTCAAGTTCTTCTGGCGTATACACACCAAGAATAACTTCAGGGCAATAAAGACGGGCCCAATATTTTACAGCGAGATACGCGATTTGTTGCTTAGGCATTGTTTTCCAAAGTGGTGAGTTTCTCGTCTGTACATCAGCAAGGTAAACAGGCTCACCCCATGTAATTTCTTCTTCACCTCTTAAAATTGCACCGACTTTAATAAATAAACCCGATTCATCACGTTTATCTTTCATGCCTACAATCTTTTCCCAGTCGCCACCGTATTTGTAATGGAACCGACCTACAACAGCATTTGAACTGGTAATAACTGCATTTACTAATTGGGCTTCATAACCAAGCACACCATTGATGACATGTGTTTTTTGACCGACAACGAAAGGATCCATTCCCCAGCGTGCAGACTGCATTGTGATAGCTAGACAATCAGATGGTTTACCTTGCAGATGTCTTGGCACCGTTGCTGTACCTGATGCCATTAGCTCAGCAAATTTAACAATACGGTCTAATGATTCGGGATTAAAAAGTAATGATGTGTTATTCATTACTGATTGGTTTCTTTCGAGAGTTGCTACTTCTGACATAATATTTACTCCAAACGTGCGCCTGATTGTTCAAGCGCAGTTTTATTAAGCGACTTCGTTTTGCAGTTCTTCTAACTTTCTCTGCTCAAAGTCAGTGATACCGATAGTGAGAGTAGTGGTGATAGGCGCTGGCCAATATCCTGTATCCATAGCTTCACGGATATCACGCAGTGTCTTTTTGTACTCAGAGCGACCCAGTTCAAGTAATTCAGGAGAGGCTTCAACGATAGCGACCCAGTGGTAATGCTCGTCTTTGTTAACGAATATCCAGAAGAACTGGTCAAGCATTGCCACATCACAATACATAGCTGCACTGATGTGATAATCGCGATTAATGATTTCTCTGCGGATCATGGATTCAATGGCATCTTGTTTAAATCGACCAAGTGCTACCGATTTGAGGTCAAAACCTAATCGATTATTTTCTGTTTGAATTTCGATATCAGGACGAACTCGAATTTCAAGACCAGTATCTTCATCAATGCCGTAGTAGCTCACTTCTGATACGCGGTTAGGGTGGTTTAATAAACTGGATGCTTCTTTGTGGTTCATAACAGCGTTACGCATGTTATTTGCCATTTCATAGTCAACGGTTTGAACGTGAATTTTTGAATCGTCACTAAGCCATTGGCTAATGATTTCATCTTCAAATACAGCATCAGGTTTTACTTCTTTAATGACCTGCATGAGATCATCTTTCTTGACGGGTTTTCTAAGTGGCTCAGGCTTATGTGTTTCTGCCAAATATAATTCAGGGTTGATGTGGAAGTATATCTGATCAAGTAATGCGTCTGTATTACCTGAGGTTTTCAATGGTGTTGGCAAAGTATCGTTATAGGCTTTGATACAGGCTTTCATTGCTGCACCTGTGAATTTTCCATCTTCAGGGATGGTTTTAAATTCATCGGGCAACTGCATGTATATCTGACCTAGCTCTTCGGCTTTTCCGCTGGTGGAAAGTTGCGGTGTCAGAGTGGCATTATGTTCTTCAATAATTGCTTTTAACTCATCCTGTGAGAGCTTTTTAGGCAACTTATTATTGTATTCGTCAATCCATGACTTCATTGTTTCCGTTGTTGTAAAGGCACCTTCTGGAATGATTGGCTTAACACTGAATTCAGCATCAAACTTTTCAGGTTCCATTGTTAACGTGTGAAACGCACTACCTAAATCGAAACAACGCTTATTTTCACGCTCAATGACTTTTGTTATATGGCGTAACTCGTAATACATCAAACTAATACGAGCATCTTTTAGCATCGAACTACTGATGCCGTTTGAACTGTGATACACCTCGTTAGGAATATCGGGATAACGACCAGGTTCAAAATAAGCAGGTTGGTCATTTTCTTCCTTTGGAATATCTTCCGCTTCCTTTGATTGACCGTTTTGGTTATCTTTATTGGCGTTAAAAATCACCTCTTCCTGAGGTGCTTCCTTTTTTTCTACCTCATTTGAGGTGGTTTTTGGATTTATTAATGAGTTAAAGTGATTAACTCTATGACGAACGCTACGCATATCAGGGTTATCAATAAATGACATAATAGCGTTAACGATTTGTTCTTCACTGAGTTCACTACTGATATTAGGAACCAATGAAAGTGCAAGTAACGTGATATTAATAAAGTGGTCATATTGCTTAAACTCTTCTTTTTCAATATCACCGTTGATATGAGCTGTTAGCATATCTACTTGTTCGCTATCAGTAATATCTTGGTTAAGTAAAAGAGCTTTTGCAATCAACACATTTAAGTGCTTAGTGTCTGACATTTTGTTTACCTACTAATTGTTCTGTTTGTAATGCGAGCTTTCTTACATAAGCCCACTCAATACCGGCTTTAAAATTGTCAAATGACTGTGACTCATTTAAGCCAGATAAGGTAAATACATGCTTACCGTCTTTGATATAAAAGATCATGACTAATCACCAAATTGGTTATGTCTGAGCGCATTAAAAAATCAGTCTCTTTTATCCATATTGTTAAAGAGCAAATTAACCGTATTGGTTAACTTATACTTTTAATCATAACCATAAATTAACCATTGTCAACCGTAAAAAACAAATAAATCACCAATATGGTTATGTTTGTTTTTATCACTATGAAATTTAATTATTTATTAAGAGTAAAAAGAAGCCAAGATATGACTTCTTTTTAATGGAGAGGGTTAGTCGTGGGAGATGGGCTGGTTTTTATTAATGATAAATTCAATGAAGTTTTCAATAGCGGCTTGTTCGCTGGCGGGAAGTTTTGAATAGGCTCTTCTATCATAGTTAATAGTGCCTTTATCATTTTTAGGGATCAGTAGTTCATAGGCTTGGCGACCCATTGCTTTTGCAATGGCATCAATGCTTTCAGCGGTGGCGCTGGCTTCACAATTGATAATGCGGTTAACTGTTGATTGTGCAAGCCCTGAATCGACAGAAAGCTTAACTCTTGATTTTATTCCATCATTTAACATGAATGTTGTGATGTTATCTGAGAGTATCTTGCCAATTTCAGTCGGAATATATTCTTCTTTTTCTGACTCTGCATGACCTTCTTTTAAATGGTCTACATCCATCCAATATTTGCTAATTCTAGTCACATATTCAATTTTACGTGACATTGGATCGGTGAGTTCACGATGGCTTTTTAAATCTTTTGGTGATAGGTAACGAGAGATCATACTTGGTGCTACGCCTAACGCATCAGCAAGTAATTTTTGTTTGCCGTTGTAGTAGCGTTCAATAATATAAATCAGGTTATCTTTTCTAATTTCAGCAATGCTTTTCATTTTTCCAAGTCCTTTGGTGTCTATTATTTATACAAATTTGATTAAGTTATGGTGTATTAAACAAACAAATAACCCTTTTGGTAAAGTACCTAAACGGTTACTATTATTTATTGGTTAATCAAATTGGTGAAATTATGGAAGTTTTCGACTTTAAAAAATTTTGGAATAGCTTAACGATTAAGCAAAGAGAAGCATTTTCTCAAAGAACGGGGTATAGCCAATTGTATCTATCACATCAGCTACGCTATGCAAAACGTAAGCCTTCACTAAGTAAACTCAATAAGTTATATGATATTTGTGTTGAGTTCGGTGCAGATACAACCAGAGAGCAATTAATCAATTTCTTTATTCGATAATAATTCAAAGGCTGTTTATAGATAAGGATCACTTCGGTGGTCCTTAATTTTTTATTGATAACCAATAAATCTTTTTAGGTTGATCTATTTTAAAATAACGGATAGCATTTGCACATACACATAATCAAATGAGGTTGAAATGGAGATTATTAGTCGAAAAGAAGCTGCGTCAAAAGGGCTTGGAAAATTTTTTACAGGTAAGAAATGCAAGAACGGTCATGTTGCTGAACGTTATGTTTGTAATGGTGTTTGCGTTAAATGCAACTTTGAAAATTCAACAGTCTATCGCTCTGTGTTAAAGCAATTAATTAACAGCGCTAAGTGAATGGTGTTTTATGCGTGACTATGGAAAAGTTTCCCCACAATTTTGGATAGGAAAAACAGGTAAGGAAATAAGAGAAAAAGGGCATGAAGCACTTATTGTCTCTATGTACTTATTAACCAATCCTCACGCCAATATGATCGGAATGTATTACCTACCTATTATCTATATGGCGCACGAAACAGGGCTAGGTTTAGAAGGGGCTTCTAAGGGGCTTCTAAGGTGCATTGAAGCAGGTTTTTGCCACTATGATGAGGATGCTGAAGTTGTTTGGGTGATCGAGATGGCAAAATATCAAATAGCATCATCTTTGAAGCCATCAGATAACCGGTGTATCGGTATACAAAGAGAGTATGACTCTCAGCCTAAAAATCAATTTCTATCAATGTTTTATGATAAGTATAAAGATGCTTTTAATTTAAGTTCTGCAAGAGAATCATCTATAAAAAATGAAAGGGGCTTGGAAGGGGCTTTGAAGACCCTACGAAGCCAAGAACAGGAGCAGGAACAAGAACAAGATATAAAACCCCCTAAATCCCCCTTGAAAAAAAAGTCGGTACAAAAGCGAGGTTTTAATATCCTGGAAGAAAAAATACCTGATTGGCTAAATCCTGAAGTTTGGGAGAAGTGGATTGAGTACCGAAAGGAAATCAAGCACCCGATAAAATCGAAACAAACGTTCAGTGGACAAATAAAATTACTCACTGAGTGTTATGAGTTAGGTTTTTCACCTGAAGAAATAATTAGCAAAACCATTACCAATGGCTGGCAAGGACTATTCAAACCAAACGTTTCACCACCACAACGGATCATTCAATCTCAAAAGAACGATGAGTTTATACCGGAGGACTTCTGATGACTGCATCATCAACCTTAGCAAGGCTAAAGCGAATAATGCCTGAGCATATTAAACCTAAATTTACTACTTCTGCTGAATTAATGGCATGGCAACGAGAGCAGGGTGAAATTGATTCAATGAGGATCGCAAATGAAAACCGAGTAGCTCGTTTAAATAAAATCATGGGTAGATCAGGTATTAGCCCATTACACCAAAATTGTTCATTCGATAATTATGACGTTACATGTGAAGACCAACAAAGAGCGTTGTACAAAGCTAAGAGATACGCTGAGCAATTTGGTAAATCATTTGGTGGGTTCATTTTCAGTGGTAATCCTGGTACTGGGAAAAATCATTTAGCGTCAGCCATAGGCAACCACATTATCCAAAAAGGGAAAAGTATTCTGATCGCTACACTGCCTGACATAATGATGAAGGTTCGTGAAACCTATCAAAAGGATGCTAAAACAACAGAGTCAAAACTGATAGATGATCTGTGTGATGTTGATTTGCTAGTGCTTGATGATGTGGGTGTGCAACGTGGAAACCTCAATGAGGAATTAATTATATTTCAAGTAGTGGATCGAAGACTAGCAAACAAAAAGCCTGTTGGAGTGCTTACAAACCTAAATTATACCCAACTATCCAAAGTGTTGGATGAACGAGTAATAGATCGACTCAGAATGGGAAATCCAACAACGATAAATTTCACATGGCAAAGCTATCGGCGTTCAGTTAAGTAATTTCGTAAACTAAAAATCGAATAGGGGTTGTTGGATATCAAAATCCTTAGCGTAATAAACACTAGTGAGTTTTATTTGTTGTAGGTATGCGATTGGGTGACTGAGTTGTGAAAACAGCGTATAGGCGATTTGAGAGCGTTTTAAGTGGGTATGAGTTTAATTAAAAACTCTGTTTTTTTATACTTGAAAACATAACCAAATTGGATATATTAACCATAATGATTAATCTCTTAAGGGTTATCGTATATGAAATTTATGCAGGATTTTGTTGTTGATATTTTACGTGACAATAAAAAATCATTGTCAGTTAACGAGATAACGGCAATTGCTTCTGATCTCAAGGGAAAGAAGAACCGCTCAACAACCAATTATGCACTGATTAAATTGATTGAAAGCTCCGTTGTAGAACGCAAAGCGGTAGTTGGCATTGGGTATGTCTACAAACTAACGCCTGATTACATGGAGCGCCTACGTGAATTAGATATCAAAAAAGAAGCATCACTGATGACAAAGAAGCCAGCAAAACCTACGGATAAGCATGTTATCTGTCAGAAAGGCTCACTAACCTACGTCAGAAAGAGCTTACCACCGTTACAGCATGGAAAGATTGCTGATATTCATAACCGTATGAACGCGATGCTGGTGGCGGTACGCGCATGAAACAGCAAATTTATTATATCAACCCTGTACCGAAGCCACGTATGACACAACGTGACGCATGGAAGAAAAGACCCGTTGTCGTTAAGTACCACGCTTTTTGTGACGAGATGAGAGCTAACCGTTTTACGCTACCGGAAAGCGGTGCTCACCTAACGTTTGTTATCCCTATGCCTAAATCATGGAGCAAGAAAAAACGTATTGAGATGAATGGCAAACCCCACCAGCAACGTCCTGATGTCGATAATCTGATTAAAGCCGTTATGGACGCCATCTTTGATGAAGATTGCAGGGTGTGGAATATCAGCGCGTCAAAGCTTTGGGGTGAGCAGGGGAAGATAGGGGTAACGTTACCTGAAAATACAGAAAATCATGAACTTATTACCATTCGTTAAGTTCGTGACTGAGTTAATTAATCGTTGAATGAGTTTGGGAAGAAATTATGAGCCAAGAAATTGATGCTATTAGGCTTTGTTACGACATTCTTGATGGTTCTGTATCGCCAGAAAATATCTCATCAGAAGAGGTATATGCCATTTGTACATATCTCGATGAGCTAGTACGTGAAAATCTCACATTTACTCAACAAAACCCTGTGGCATTTATGGATAGCGAAGGTGAAGTAATTAGTGCAGTCAAGAAAGAGTTTGAACAGTTAACTGAAGGTAATCACATAGGTTTCGATATTCCGTTAATTCAAATAAACAAACAATCGTGACATGTCACGCAAGAGGATTTTTAGATGAATATTAAACAATTGCAACAACAGATCCATCAGCAAAACATCGATGCAGGATGGTGGGATAATCCACGCGAAAAAGGGACATTACTTTGCCTTATTCACTCAGAAATCAGTGAGGCGATGGAGGGTGAGCGCAAAGACTTAATGGATGACCATTTGCCACATAGAAAAATGGCAGAGGTTGAACTTGCTGATGCAGTTATTCGTATTTTGGATTATGCCGGAGCCTTTGGTTATGACATTGAGGGTGCAATAACTGAAAAGCTCGAATACAACAAACATAGAGCAGATCATCAGCGTGAAAACCGTATCAAGAAGGGCGGGAAAAAATTCTAACAGGAGGCATCTAATGCAGGGAACTAATTGGGTTAAGGTGAGTGAGAAATATCCAGAGAGGGGTAAGCTAATTTTGTTCTATGCAGGCGGTGAAACTCACGCCGGATGGAGGATTGATGAAGGATGCGGTTTTTACAGCATAAAAATATCACAGTGGTTTGATTATTCAGACGTTATCTACTGGGGCGATCTGCCACTCCCACCAATGCCAGAAGGTGAATGATGAAAATTAAAACCTCAAAACTAAAAGGATTAGCGCTTGATTTTGCGGTAGGTAAAGCCGTTGGTGTTGATGTTCGTATTGGCAAAGAGTTTATTGTTGATGCTAATAACTGCGTATATAGCCCATCTAGTGACTGGTTAAAGTGTGGTGAGTTTATTGAGACTTACGCTATCGAACTTATCAATGAGATGTTGAGTAACGATTTCGGACATTATCAAATTGCATGGTCTGCTATCTGCAATTACTTACAAGATGATTATTACGATGGTGATACACCTCAAGAGGCAATTTGTCGCGCTACTATTGCTGTGGTGTTAGGTGGTGAAGTCGATGTGCCAAAGGAGCTATTAAATGGCTAAATATAAGGCTGGAAAGCTAGCTTTAGTAATATTTTCACTGAATCCATCAGAAATAGGTAAATGCGTAACACTAATCAGAAGATTGTATGATGGAGAATATTTTAAAGCGCCAGATGGCAATGAATATCGATGTGATAATGCAACCAAAACATACCAGTGGCTAGTTAGTGGTGATGTATCTGTTTATTTAGATGGGCAATTCAGTGGTGTTAGTGTTTTTTCTGAAAGTGAATTAATGTTGCTTGATGATGGTGAAAGCATCTTTCAAAGCAATTTGATAGAGGAATTAGTCTAATGGCTAAATCACCTGCTGAACGTAAGGCACTACAACGTAAGCGCCAAAAGGAACTTGGTGTAACAAAGATTGAATTGCTGGTGGATAATCAAGAGCTGGAGATGTTACAGCGTAATTGTGTTCTACGTATGCCTGGTCGTGAACCGTATGATAATGTTGAATACTTGCAGATGCTTATTCGTAAAGATGATGCGGAGTATAAGCGACAAGCTGAGGAACTATCTAAGCGTAAGTGTGAGCGTTGTGGTGAGCAGTTACCCGTTCAGCAATGCTGTTTATCTGGTGATGCTAAATGTTGGGTAACTTATGGATATCGCGAATTACAGCTTAACTTGGTTGACAAAACGATAGCAAAATAGAAATTTGGTTGACGCGATTTTGTCAACCAAATAAGTTTAGGTAATGCTTATAAAATTTGAATGTTATATTTTGAATAGCCATAATAACCAAAGAGGTGATGATTATGACTATCAAAAGACCAAGAAAGAAACCTGCACGACAGCCAACGCCTATCAACGACAAGATGGAACGTTTCTGTCAGGAATATATCAAATCCCCCGATAATCAAACTGATGCTGCAATCTCTGCTGGATATGCATCTGGCAGTGCTTGCAAGCGCGCATCACAGCTAATGGCTGATCCCCGTATTCAAGAGCGTATCGCACAACTTATGCAACAGCGCAATAAGCGAACCAAGATGAGTGCTGACAATGTACTCAAACGCTTGGTTGATATGCTTGATGCAGATATTGCCGATATTCTTAATGAGAAAGGCGATATTAAACCAATATCTGAATGGTCACCTATTTGGCGTAAAAGTGTTGCTGCTTTCGATATCATTGATATTGACGGTGATACACGTATTAAAAAAGTAAAGTTACTGGATAAAATTAAGGTACTTGAGCTGATTGGTAAGCATGTTGATATCAATGCCTTTAGAGACAGGGTACAGGTCGATGTAAATGTATCATTGGCTGATAAGTTGGCATCTGCTCGTAAACGTGCTCAGCAAGGGAGCATTGAGTAATGTCAGAAGCTTTACAGAAGTCACCAGAAGAACAACTCATTGAAGATATCGCATCATTTACGCATGATCCATTAGGCTATGCGTATTACGCATTTCCGTGGGGTGAAGCTGGTGGAGAACTTGAAGAATACAATGGTCCTCGTCAGTGGCAAGCCGAAGCATTAAATGAAATCGGTGAACATCTACGCAATCCAAAGACACGCCACCAGCCATTGTTACTTGCTCGTGCTTCTGGTCACGGTATCGGTAAATCTGCATTTATTTCAATGATCATCAAGTGGGGTATGGATACCTGCGAAGATTGTAAGGTAGTCGTCACTGCTAACACCGAAAATCAGCTACGTACTAAAACGTGGCCAGAAATAGCGAAGTGGCAACGCCTATCACTAACTAATAATTGGTTTACTTGCACTAAGACAGCTATCTACTCAAACGATCCTAATCATGCTAATGCTTGGCGTGCTGATGCGGTACCGTGGTCAGAGAACAATACAGAGGCATTCGCAGGGCTTCACAATAAAGGCAAGCGTATCATCCTCGTGTTTGATGAAGCGTCTAATATTGCCGATCTGGTATGGGAAGTTGCAGAAGGGGCGTTAACGGATGAAGGTACCGAAATCATTTGGATTGCATTTGGTAACCCAACCCGTAACACAGGGCGTTTTCGTGAGTGCTTTCGTAAGTTTAAACATCGTTGGAATACTAAGCAGATTGATAGCCGTACCGTTGAAGGTAGCAACAAAGAGCAGATTAAAAACTGGGAAGAGGACTACGGCGAAGATAGTGACTTCTTTAAAGTCCGTGTTCGTGGTGTGTTCCCGTCAGCATCAGAGTTGCAGTTTATTCCAACAGGTTTGACGGATGAAGCCATGAAGCGCATTGTCACACAGGCAGAGGTTGCTCATGCTCCCGTAATTATTGGTGTTGACCCTGCATACTCCGGTGCTGATGATGCGGTGATTTATCTGCGCCAAGGTTTATTTAGTAAATGTTTGTGGACGGGCTTTAAAACAACTGACGATGTTGTTATGGCAAAGCGCATTGCTGACTTTGAAGATCAATACAAGGCTGACGCTGTGCATATCGATTTTGGTTACGGTACCGGTATTCACTCTATTGGAACAAGTTGGGGGCGCGTGTGGCGTTTAGTTAAGTTTGGTGGTGCATCAACAGATCCACAAATGCTAAACAAACGTGGTGAGATGTATAACAGCGTTAAGACATGGCTTAAAATTGGCGGGGCTATTGATGATCAGGAAACCGCAGATGATTTGTCATGTGGTGAATACAAAGTTCGTGTTATCGATAGCAAGATTGTACTAGAAGATAAAACAGAAATTAAAAAACGTCTTGGTCGTTCACCGGGTAAAGGTGATGCGCTCGCACTGACATTCGCCTATCCAGTCACCAAAATAGATAGAAATTACTCTTCACTTCATTCTGGCGTTAATGTCAGCAATTCAGATTACGATCCATTCGCATAAAAAAAGCCCTCTTGAGTAGAGGGCAAACAATCCTAAGGTAAAGCACGCTGTTGTGGTAACAATACCGAGAAAAAATGCAGTGGCATTGCATAACCAAAATGGTAGTTATAGTTTTCAATATTGTCAAATAACATGTATTATTAATTTAATATGCAATGTTGGTTAATTTAATCTATGGGTGAATTATGTGCGGATTAGGCTCAACTCCAAAAATTACTACTCCTCCACCAGTTCAGGCAGCACCTCAAGAACAAGATGCGGCAGTAACGGGTAGTCGTGATGATGAAATGCGTCGTCGCCGTGCAGCCGCAGGTCGTAAGTCTACGTTACTAACAGGTGCACAGGGTGCGACAAGTTCAGCATCCACCAGCGGTAAAACCTTACTTGGTCAATAAGGGGTGACTATGTCAACGCCATTGAAACAACAGCTACTGCAACAACTTAATCAGTTGGAAACAGAGCGTAGCTCATTTGAACCGCATTGGCGTGAATTGTCAGATTTCACTCGTCCTCGTAGTACGCGCTTTACTGCATCTGAGGTTAATCGAGGTGATCGCCGTAATAGTAAGATCATTGACCCTACGGCGTCTTTAGCTTCATCGGTGCTTTCAAGTGGCATGATGTCAGGCATTACAAGTCCTGCTCGTCCTTGGTTTCGTTTAGCGACACCTGATCCTGATTTAATGGATTATGGCCCTGTAAAACTTTGGCTAGAAACCACAGAACAACGCATGAACGAAGTGTTCAATCGTTCTAATCTCTATCAGTCATTACCGTTGATGTATGGGGATTTAGGTACCTTTGGCACTGCAGCAATGGCAGTTGTTGAAGATAGCCAGCGTATTATCCGTACCGTTCATTTCCCTCTTGGCAGTTACTACATTGCGAATAGCCCAAGCCTGAGTGTTGATGTTTGCTATCGCAAATTTACGATGACCGTTCGCCAGTTGGTAATGGAGTTCGGGATTGATAGCGTTAGCGACACTGTTAAATCAATGTGGAATTCAAGCCAGTACAGCCAATGGGTTGAAGTGGTTCATGCCGTATATCCAAACCTTGAACGACAAACAGGAAAGTTAGAGGCGAAGCACAAGCCTTTTAAATCCGTTTATCTTGAAGTGGCGGGTGATCACGAGAAAGTGTTACGTGAGTCTGGCTATGATGAATTTCCTATCATGGCGCCACGTTGGGAAGTCAATGGTGAAGATGTTTACGGTTCATCTTGCCCTGGTATGTTGGCGTTAGGTGGTACTAAAGCACTTCAATTAATGCAGAAACGTAAAGCGCAGATGATTGATAAGCTGACCAATCCACCTTTACAAGTGCCAGCCTCATTAAAAAACCAACGGGTAAATACCATACCCGGAGGCATTAACTATCTTGATGAGGTAAATCCTACTAATAAAATTCAAACGATTTTTGATGTTCAACCCGTAGCATTGAAAGCACTACTTGAAGATGTTCAAGATACCCGTCAACTGATTGATACAGCTTACTTTGTCGATTTATTCCGCATGATGCAAATGGTGAATACGCGCTCTATGCCGATTGAAGCCGTTGTTGAGATGCGAGAAGAGAAGCTATTGCAATTAGGGCCTGTTCTGCAACGTCTTGATTCTGAATTACTCGACAAACTGATTAATCGCACTTTCTCAATCTTGGTAAACAAAAATTTACTACCTATTGCGCCTGATGAAATGCAGGGAATGGATCTAAAGGTTGAGTACATTTCTGTAATGGCTCAGGCACAGAAAGCGATTGGTGTTGGCAGTATCGAACGCTTTGCTGGCTTTGTTGGCAATCTGGCAAAAGTTAAGCCTGAAGCCCTTGATAAGCTTAATGCTGATGATGCCATTGATAATTATGCGTCTGCTATTGGTGTCTCTCCAACTATCGTTGCAACCAATGAGCAAGTACAAGCCATACGTCAACAACGACAAGCACAGCAACAACAAATGGCTCAGATGCAAATGGCGCAGTCCGCTATTGATGGTGCTAAAACCCTCAGTGATACCAATATTGATAATGATAGTGCCTTGTCAGCTATGGCTGGTGGAGGTGCTCAATGACACATCCATTCGATGCGTATGAAGACGAGAGAATTGCTCGCACTGAATACGATATTCAACAAAAAAATAGGCAAGAGAAAGAGGAACAACAGCTAAAAGATGTTATGTCCACAGAAGCTGGGCGTGCTGTTATTTGGCGTTTGATTTCTGACTCTGGCGTATTTCGTAGCTCTTTTTCTAATGATCCCTATGCAATGGCATTTAGAGAGGGAGAACGTAACTATGGGTTAAAAGTTTTCAATCAATTACACCAAGTTTGCCCTGAGCTTTATGCGCAAATGGCAAATGAAGCAACTACACCAAGCGTTTAACAAGGGGAGAAACAGTCATGAACTTATGGCAGAAATTAATTATGCGTCGTTTGTATAACGAGCAACACAGCGAGGGAGGTGAAGGCGGTGGCGGTACAGCAACGGAACCTACTCAAGAAACATCAGCAACAGATAAAAATGAGCCACCAGCAAATAGTGATGATCCTACTAAAAGCACTGAAAAAGAGAATGGTGGAGAGCAGGGCAAGCCGGCTGATAAGAAAAATGATGCCAATAAATCAGATGTAGGTGCGCCTGAAAAGTATGAATTTAAAGCACCAGAAGAAGGGCAAGAGCTTGATAAAGGTGCATTAGAAGTCTTTGAGCCGATTGCTCGTGAGCTGAATTTAAACAACGAACAAGCGCAAAAACTGGTTGATGTTTATGGCTCTAAAATCATGCCTGCTATTCAGAAACAAATCAATGATGGTTGGCAAAAGCAGACTGAGCAATGGGCTGAAACTGTTAAAGCAGATGAAGAATTAGGATCAAATGAGTCTATTGGTGCAGCACAAAAGGCATTAGATACCTATGGTTCTGATGATTTGAAATTGTATTTAACAGAAACAGGGTTAGGTAATCACCCAGAGATTATTAGGGCTTTTGCCAAGATAGGCAAAGCAATGTCAGAGGACGGTCTTGTCACTGGCAACAGTAACGGCAGTAAAAGTGCTGCTGATGTTTTATTTGGAAACAAAGAGGAAATAACATGCCTGCTTTAACTCTCGTTGATTGGGCTAAACGACAAGGCCCTGACAGCAAGCAAGCGAAGATCGTCGAATTGCTGAATCAGTCTAATGAAATTCTTGATGATATGGTTTTCGTTGAAGGTAACTTACCAACGGGTCACCGTACAACCGTTCGTACCGGTTTACCATCTGCAACATGGCGCTTGCTTAACTATGGTGTACCACCAAGCAAATCAACCACAGCACAGGTTACTGATGCGATTGGTATGCTTGAAACCTATTCTGAGGTTGATAAAGATCTTGCTAACTTGAACGGGCAAAAGAATGAATTTCTATTGTCTGAATCAATTGCGTTCTTAGAGTCAATGAACCAGCAAATGGCGGAAACGGTTATTTATGGTGATGCGACGGTTCATCCTCAGCGCTTTACGGGCTTAGCTGCACGCTTTAACGATATGAAAGCAAAGAATGCAGTCAACATCATTGATGCTGGTGGTACTGGCAGTAACTTAACTTCTGTGTGGTTAGTGGTATGGGGAGAAAACACGGTTCACGGTATTTTCCCTAAAGGTTCTAAAGCAGGTTTAGAGCAAAACCATTTAGGTGAAGTTACTTTAGAAGATGAGAACAAAGGTAAATACCAAGGCTTTCGTACTCACTTCCAATGGAAAAATGGTATCTCAGTTCGTGACTGGCGTTATGTTGTCCGTATCGCCAATATTGATTTATCCAAAATTGGTAAAGATCCAGAAAAAGCGGACACACTCGATTTGCCAGACTTGTTTATTCAAGCAATTGAGAAGATCCCTAACCTCTCTATGGGGCGTCCTGTTTTTTATTGTAACCAGCAAATTCGTAGCTGGATGCGTCGTCAAATTAAAAACAGCAAAAACGTCAATATTTCCATGGCAGAAGTTGCCGGTAAGAAAGTTGTTTCATTCGATGAAATTCCTGTTCGCCGTGTTGATGCCATCTTAACGACTGAAGATCAGGTGAAATAAGTTATTGCGGTGTCGTTTAACGGCTCCGCTAACTTTCATTTATTTGGAGATAGTCAAAATGATTTTAGATAAAGAAACGCTTTTTTCACTGGATCAGGCGGTTACTGCATCTGCTGTAAGTAAGCAAATTATCGACTTAACGCCAGTGCATGGTGCATTTCGTGATATCGGTATTGGTGAGCCATTAGAGCTGTTTGCACAAGTGACTGAACAGGCTAAAGCAGCAGGTGAAGCGACTATTCAAATTAAGTTAGAAACCGCGACAGATGATAAATTCTCTGATGCTAAATCTATCTTTGAATCTGTGGCAATGCCAATTGCTGATTTAAATGCAGGTAAACGTATTGTGGCGAAAGTACCTCAAGGCGTTCTGAAGTACCTGCGCCTGCAATATGTTGTTGCAGAAGGTCCATTAACGGCGGGTAAGTTCACTGCGGGCATTAACCTAACTGTTGATGCTCATCCTATTTACGATGCTGTAACTCAATAAGGTGTGACATGTCACGATATAAGGTTTTAAAAAAATCATTTATCGCTGGGCGTCTACTTGAAATCGGTGAAGAGGTTGAGTACGACGGTATAGCTGGTGATAACTTAGCGTTAATTGGTGGCGCTGATGCTCGACTTAATACTCATAGTGTGGCTGATGGAGCTGGTGATAATACTGGTGAAGGAATAAGTAATATTGCTGTTAGCGGTTCAGGTGTGGCAATTGATTCAAGCCTTGATGCGCTTCGTGAGCAATATACCCAGCTATTTGGTAAAGCACCTCATCACAATATGGGCGCAGATAAAATGCGCACCGCAATAGATGAAAAGCGGAAAGAACTTGGGGTTTAACCCCCGATGATAAAGGGGGCGAAAGCCCCTTTTTTATTTTCTACCTGAGCCGAGAGATATCCAATGAAACTAATCAATCTAAAAACCAGCACAGAAACGTATGAAAATGCCAAAGGTGAAAAAGAAACTCGTGAAGAATATCCATACGGGCTACGTATTTCACTTGAAAACGACACAATAGAAAAATTAGGTGTTTCTATTCCTGATGTTGGTGAAAGTATTGAGCTGTCTGCTGTTGCCAAAATACTGTCTAAATCCATTAATGAACGTGAAGGTAAGAAGTCAGTATATGTAGAGTTACAAATAACCGATCTGGCTCTAGGTGCAGGCGACACAAAATCAACGGCAGATGTTCTTTTTGATGGGGGTGAGTAATGGCCTCAGAAATTGAAATTTGCAATATTGCATTAAGTCGCATTGGTAATAGTCGTTCAATTAATAGCATGACTGAAGCCAGCAAAGAAGCCGTTCAATGTAACCTTCATTATGCGCAATGCCGTGATAGTGTGCTTGCCGATTTTCCTTGGAACTTTGCGACTAAAAAGGTGGCATTAGCCAATACAAATAATCCCCCACCTAATTGGGCGTATGCCTATCGTTATCCTAATGATTGCCTAAAAGCCATTGGTATTGTCGAACATCATCAAAAGTACCGTAGACCAGATACAGCAATCCATTTTCATGTTGGTTCAGATGAAAACGGTACAGGTCGATTAATTTTTACTGATCATCCTAGTGCATGGCTTGAGTATGTTGCACGTATTACTGACGTCAATATGTTTGATGCGTTATTTAAAGATGCGCTTGCATGGCGTTTAGCTGCTGAATTGGCTCGTCCATTGGCATCAAATGCGGGTATTGGTGGTGAAGCACTACAAATTTACCAAGGTGTTATTAAAAGCGCAGCAGCACATTCATTAAGTGAGTCAGCAGAGCCAACTGATTATATGGATGAATTCACACAAGCGAGGTTGTCATAATGCCATTTAGTCTTATTCAACCTAGTTTTTCAGGCGGTGAAATTGCACCAAGCCTATATGGTCGTGTTGATCTTGCGAAGTATTCAACTGCACTGCGCAAGTGCCATAACTTTATTGTTCGTCAATATGGTGGCGTTGAGAATAGACCAGGCACACGATTTATTGCTGAAACAAAGTATCAAAATAAGAAGTCTCGCCTTATTCCTTTCCAATTCAGCACCGTACAAACCTATGCGTTAGAGTTTGGTGATCGTTATATTCGCGTGTTTAAAGATGGTGGGCAGGTTCTCTATGCTGATGGTGAACATAAAGGCGAAGTGTTTGAATTAGCGACACCTTATAAAGAAGCTGATTTATTTGATTTGAAGTATACGCAATCAGCCGATGTTATGACGATTGTTCATACTGATTATCCACCAATGGAGTTACAGCGTTACGATCATGATGATTGGAAGTTAGTCTCCGTTGAAACCAAGAACGGCCCCTTTGAAGATATCAATACCGATAAGGCAATGAAAGTCTATGCCAGTGCAAGCACAGGGCAAATTACGTTAACGTCTACGCATGATATTTTTGGTAGCGAGCAAATAGGTAAACAGTTCTATTTAGAGCAACGTGATATTGATGCGGTTCCTGTATGGGAAACAGATAAAACAACCAACCTTAATGATCAACGCCGTGCTGACAGTAACTACTATCGTGCCAATAGTGGCGGTAAAACAGGAACACTAAGACCTTCTCACACGGAAGGAATGAGTTGGGATGGTTGGGGTGGTGATACAGGGATCCAGTGGGAATATTTGCATAGTGGTTTTGGTATCGTAAAAATTGAAACTGTTAGTGAAGATGGCAAAACAGCCACAGGAAAGGTGCTCTCTTATATTCCATCCAATGCCGTTGGTGAAGATAATGCAAGCCATAAATGGGCGCGTGCAGTGTGGAATGATGTTGATGGTTATCCAAGCACCGTTGTTTATTACCAACAACGTTTATTCTTTGCCGGCTCTCGTGCCTATCCACAAACGATATGGGCCAGTCGTAGCGGTGACTATAAAGACTTTGGACGTAACAACCCTATCCAAGATGATGATCGCATTATCTACACGTATGCAGGCCGTCAAGTAAATGAAATTCGCCATTTGATCGATGTCGGTTCGCTGGTGGCATTGACCTCTGGTGGTGAATATCAAATCACAGGCGATCAGAATAAAGTACTTACACCTTCCAGTTTTTCAATGTCATCACAAGGGGCTAACGGCTCAAGTGATTTACCGCCAATCTCTGTTGCGAATATTGCGCTTTACGTACAAGAGAAAGGTAGTGCTGTGCGTGATTTATCGTATTCCTTTGATGTTGATGGGTATCAAGGCACTGACTTAACTATGTTGGCAAATCACCTATTTCAACGTCATCGTATTGTTGATTGGTCATTTACTACAGTTCCATATTCTATTGCATGGTGTATACGTGACGATGGGTTAATGCTGGCTTTAACCTATTTAAGAGAACAACAAGTTTTTGCATGGGCGCCACAATCGACAGAAGGGAAATTTGAGTCAACGTGTTCGATCAGTGAAGGCAATGAAGATTCAGCTTATTTTATTGTTCAGCGCACAGTAAACGGTAAACAGGTTCGGTATGTAGAACGGTTAGCCAGCCGTTTATTTACTCGTACAGAAGATGCTTTCTTTGTGGATTCTGGCTTAAGTTATGACGGTAGAAATACTGATGTATCAAAAACAGCAACCATCACTGGTGGAGCGGGTGAGTGGAACTATCAAGAAAACTATCAATTAGTGGTTTCAGGCGATCCAGTCTTTAGCGCTTCTGATATCGGTAGTGCCGTCAATATTCCTTATTTTGCAGATAATGAACATAAAGAGCTTCGCTGTAAGATTGTTCAATATATATCTGCAAATCAAGTGGTTATTTCTGCTAATCGCAATATCCCACCAGCATTACAAAATACACCCACTACTGAATGGAGCATTGCCCGCTATCGCTTTGCTGGCTTAAATCATCTTGAAGGTAAGACAGTTAATATTCTCTCTGATGCTAATGTTTCACCGCAGGCCATTGTCATCAATGGCGCAGTGGAAATTGATACACCATCAGCCGTTGTACATATTGGATTACCTATTACCAGTGAATTAGAAACACTTGATATCCATATTAATGGGCAAGAAACATTACTTGATAAGAAGAAACTTATTAAGGTTGCCAGCTTAATTGTAAATAGTAGTCGGGGTATTTGGGCTGGTACTGAAAAAGAACGGTTATATGAGTATCCTCAACGCCAATTCGAGTTTTACGACAATCCTGTTGATGATGCCACAGGCATTGTTGAAATTAATTTAGATGCAGATTGGAGCAAAAACGGACGTGTCTTTATTAGACAGGTTGATCCGTTACCGTTAGCGGTGCTCTCTGTTATTCCGCGTATTGATGCTGGTGGTTTCTGATATGAAAAAACATCATGTACAAATTATTCCTGCTACTCATGAACATATTGTTCGTTTATTACCACATGTAAGACAAGCTGATGTTGATGAGTTCTACGCTATGTCAATGCAAACACCTGAGCAGGTATTACGACATGGCTTATCTGTTTCTACTAAAGCTTATGCCGGCATTATTAATGATGAAGTCGTGACTATTTTTGGTGTTGCTTCTGGCTCATTACTTACTGGCTTAGGTGTTCCTTGGTTGGTGGGTTCTAACTTATTAGAGCAACATCAGAAAACCTTTCTACGACGCTGTAAACCCATCTTAAAACAGATGTTAGGGCAATACTCAATACTGATGAATTATGTCGATGAACGTAATCATATTGCTAAGGCGTGGCTCCATTGGTTGGGGTTTCAGATTGAAGAAGCAAAGCCAGCAGGTTTACTTCAGTTACCTTTCCATCGTTTTACATTGAGGGCTAAATAATGTGTGAACCAACAACATTAGCGGCAGCAGTAATTGGTACTTCTGCATTGCAAGCATACGGACAATATACCGATGGTAAATTTCAAGCATCAGTGGCTAATCAAAACGCCAAAATTAATGAAGATGCTGCACTTGATGCAATTAATAAAGGCAATGCTCAGGCACAAGAACAGCGTAGACGCACTCGCCAATTAGCAGGTACACAGGCAGCAACAATGTCAGCCAGTGGCATTGATTTAAGCACTGCTGGGGCTTTAGATATTTTAGGTGATACTGCTGCAATGGGGGAGCTTGATGCGTTAACTATGGTTAATAACGCTTCTCGTGAAGCGTATGGCTATCGTATGCAAGCTGAGAATGATCGCCTTAATGCAAAAATGGCAAGACGCTCAGGCAATATGGGTGCAATGACAACGTTATTAACAGCCCCTATTCAAGCTTATGGCGCGTATCAGTTGGCTGGTGGTACATGGAGTCCGTTCGGTGGTGGTGGCTCAGGTGCTGCGAAAGCGGGTAAGACATTTGCTAAAGCACCAAAAGGATTTTAATTATGCCAAAGGTTCCTACATACGATAATAGAACGGTTATGCCTGAGCAGTTACCGAATAATGGGTTTTCTGTTCAATCATCACCTGATGCTTTTGGCGCTGGCATTGGTCGTGTTGGTGAGCAATATGTTGGTTTGTTTGCAGAAGCAAAACAAAGGGCCAATGTTGCACTGGCGCAAGATGCCGCATTACAGCTACGACAAAAAGCCAATGAACTGATGACCAATCCGCAAAATGGATTACTTTCACAGCAAGGTAAGAATGCGATTGGTAAAGCGTATGAGTATGAGCAGTCATTTCGTGATTATGCTGGTGAAATATCATCAACATTACCTGACGATATTGTTCGACAAAGCTTTATGCAACAAGCGCAAGAAATGGGGGTTCAGTTTGCATCACAAGCTAATCGTCATGAGATGGGGCAAATCAAAGCTTATGAACAAGATCAGTTTCAATCAACGCTAACATTAAATGCAGAGTCTGCCGCATCAATGTACGGTGATAATCAGGCTTATATCTCTGCACATAAACAAGTGTTTCAGCAAATAGAAGAGTTTGGATTATCACACGGTTGGGGTGAAGAGCAGATCCTCGCCAAGAAACAAGAATTCAAAGTGGCAACTGCTCGTAAAGCGATTGAAAATCAACTCGGTGCTGATTATATGGGGTTCTTAGAACGAAATGGAGAACCTTCAAGCCTTGGTGGTGCTACCAGAAATAATGCGTTCTATGGTGGTACTGTTGGTAAAGTTAAAGGAATGACCCAACAGGGTAATATTAATTTACTCAATAGGCCAACAGTTAAAAACGAAGACGGCTCAATTAGTACAGTAAGAACGATTTCTATTGGTACCGATGATGGTGAAGTGCTGATACCTACCGTAAGTGACGATGGCAAGCTGTTATCTGATGATGAAGCTATTGCGTTATACGAGCAAACAGGTAAGCACTTAGGGATTTTTGATAACCCTGAAGATGCTACTGCTTACGCTGATAATCTGCATAAACAGCAAGAGAATATGTATACACCTAGTAACGGTGATACAAGAGGTGTTAGAAACAACAACCCTGGTAATATTCGTATATCTAGCAATAAATGGGTAGGGCAAACCGGTGATGATGGTGCATTTGCTAAGTTTGCCACACCTGAGCACGGCATTAGAGCATTAGGTAAAAATCTACTTTCTTATGCTCGACAAGGTTTTGTTACACCAGAGCAGATCATTAATCGCTGGGCACCACCAGAAGATAATAATGATACTCAGGCATACATTGAGTATGTATCTGATTACCTTGGTGTTGCACCTAATCAACCATTAGATTTAACGAATTTAGATACCTTAACGCATTTATCGACAGCGATAATGTATAAAGAGAATGGGCGTAACCGTGTTAATTACACTGATGAGCAGATAGCAACAGGCATACAGTCAGCACTTGGTTTTGTTGAGTTACAAGCGACATCAGAAGCACCAAAACTATTAACCGGATCTGCCGCTTTCGATGCCTTAGATGAAGCTGACCAAGCAAAATATTTACGACAAGCAGAACAGCTACGTAAGCAAAAACAAGGTGAGTTACAGCAACAACTCGGTACTCGTGTAGCGGACTCTTACGCAGCATGGGAAAGAGGGCTTGAAGCACCTAATGCGCCTACTCATGATGAATTAATCTCTGCGTTTGGCTATGACAAAGGTTCAGCCATGTCTGCCGATATGCAAGAAGCTAAACGTTATGCTGGTTTTATGTCAGCAGCTAAAGAAATGTCGCCACAAGCACAGCAAGCTTTGTTATCACAAATTAGACCTCAAACGGGTGCAGCAAACTACGAAAGCAAAATTCAACGTTGGGAGAAATTTGGTAAGTTCGTTGAAGGGAACATCAAGGAACAAGATAAACAGTTTGCAGCTAACCGATTACAGCTTTCCATTCAAAATAACTTTCCGCTTGATCCTAATGATAAGAATAATCAGCAGGCAGCAGATGATTACTTTGAACAACATATTCAGCAGAGCTTTAATTTACGTGATGATAATAGCTTAAATGCCGTTGCTGAACTTACTGCAAGAACAGGGATTATCCCATCACAAGTTAAATCTGTATTGAATATGGGGGCAACATCTAAAGATCCAGAAGTTGTTCTTCCTATCGCGAAAATGTATGGGCAGATATTTGATAACAATCCGGCATCAGCGACTGATATTCCATCAAGCACAATGGCGTATTACTCAAAAGTATATAGTTTAAGTCGTGCTGGTATGCCTGATGATAAAGCGGTAGAAACTGCATTTAAGACGACATTTGAACAAGATGAACGCACTAAGCAAATGATCGCTTCTCAAATCAGGGATAAAGGATATATCAAGGATAGAGATAAAGCGGCGCAATCTAATATCAATGATTTTTACCCTTGGTATAAACCATTTTCTTCACCAAACGTCAGTAAGCCTGGCACTCAAAATGGTGCTTACTTACGTGACTATCAAACGTTGTATGACGCTAACTTTGCTGAAACAGGCGGTGATGCAGAACTAGCCAAGAAAATGACTAACGCTCAAATTAAAAGAACATGGGCAGTATCAAATATTAATGGCAGTGAAGAAGTTATGCGTTATGCGCCAGAAGCTGTATACGGTATTAATGAATCAGGTGCTGGAAACTGGATCGCTGGCCAATGGGAGGAAGAGAAAAAGCAATTAATGTCTAAGTCATTTGGTGGTGCTTCTTCTAGCACTGAAATCGTTATTGTCTCTGATGCAGTGACACCAAGAGATTACAGCTACGGCATAATGATAAAACAAACCGGTAGTGATGATATCCCTATTTATCGTCCATACACGGGAGATAACGGCTTGCCTATTCGCTTTAAACCAGAACAGTCATCATCACCAATGTACAAAGAGGTAATGGAAAAACGTCAGCAAAGCGTTAAGGAAGCACAGAATAAAAGGGAACGAGAAGAAGCATTGGATAAATCACGCTCAGAATTTGATGAACGTCGTCAAAATATCCGTGAGCAATATAAAGAAGCTCACAATGAGCGAGTAAATAAATTCAATAATTATTTTTCTTGGGATAAAAACTGATGCCTATTTACGAACAACAACCTGATGATATTTTATCTGCGGATATTAATGCTGTTCAGCAACCTGAACCTACTTATGGTGATAATGTTTCACCGTCTTGGTATGACCCTATTAATCCGCTTGATGATAGACGGCAAACTAAAGAATTACGTGATGCAGCGTTTCGTATCGATAACTCAGTTGGTAGCTTGATTGCTACTGCACCTTTTAATCAATTTGAAGATGTAGACGGCTATAACCCATTTGAAGATGAATTAACGATTTCAGGTTATGAAGACTATGCCGATGCCTTTATTCATTCAAACTCTCCTCAAGAAACCGCTGCAATAAAACAACGTATTGATCGTGAGCGTAACGATAAGCAAATGTTAGCAGATGCTGGCGGTGCTGGTGTTGTGAGTAGTATTGCTATGGGGGTTATTGATCCAATTAATGTTGCTGCAATGATGATACCAGGGGGAGCCATTGTAAAAGGTGGTAGTGTGGCCACAACCGCAGGTAAGTTTGCATTGGCAAATACTGCTGGGGGCGTAGCTTCTGAAATGGCATTACATAGTACCCAAGAAACACGAACATTAACTGAAAGTGCAATTAACATTACACTTGATGCCATGATCGGTGGAACCTTAGGTTCAGCTGCGCAGTTAGTAAAAAACCGTGGTGAATTGGTAACAAAAGTAAGAAATGATTTAATTGGAGAACAACAATCAGGGCAACAAAATATTCCAAACAATATTCCTGATAATTCTAGTGTTGGTGCAATGGAAGTACCTAACACCACATTAGAACAAGAAACCTTAAAAGGGCCATCATTTATTAATCGTACGATGAATGTTAGCCCTGTTGGCCGTGTTGCTCAATCCCCCTCTAAAACAGCGCGACAAATTAACCAACAACTCACAGAAAATAACTTTACCTTTGCTAAAAATGAAGAAGGTATTGCGACATTTACCGCTGTTGAAACAAAAGTGAGAGGTTATGAAACTCTCGTTTATAAACAAGTAGAATCAACGAAAGACCACTTTAAACAATATCGTCAATCTGGTGGCCGTGATATGAATTATTACCAATTTAGTGAAGCTGTTGGTGATGCTATGCGCAATGGTGATACTCATGCAATACCACAAGTGGCAGAGGCAGCACGTTCTATTAGACCTATTGTCGAAGCAACCAAAGATAGAATGGTTGAATTAGGGATCTTACGTGAAGGTGTAAAGGTGACAACAGCACAAAGCTACTTCCCTCGTATTTATAAATTCGACAAAATTTTAAATGATCGTACTGAATTTAAGAAAATCATTGCTGACTGGTTAGAAGAGATTAATCAAACCTCAATAAATAAAGCTAAAGGTAGCCTTGATCGTGCTGAAATTGGTATTGATAAAGCACGTAACGCTTCACCACAAGCCGAACGTTTAGGGCTTGAGATTAAAGAGGCTGAGAGTTGGTCAGGTAAAAAATCTTTGTTGATGGATGATATTAATAAATATCAAAAAATCATTAATGAAAAGAATGCGGTAGAAGTTGAGCTAAATTCACTTTCTAACCTTACTAAGCTAAATAAAACACAAACAAGAAGACAAGCAACATTACAAAGAAAATTACAGCGTATTAGTGATGCTGAGAATAAATTACCTACGTTACAACGTAGCGTTGATATTCTTGATAACCCTCGCAAGTTTAGGAATGAACATCGTCGTTTAACACGAACTGCAAATTCATTAACTCGCCATGACAGAATTAGGCAATCAGCATTAAATCGCATGACACCTTTAGAGCGTGAAGAGTTAGATGCTGCAGCAGATGATATTGTTAATAAAATTATTGGTGCCCCGTCTGGCATTGTACCCAGTGAGCTAATCCCTGATGGGTTAGTTAAACGCGCTGGTTTTACAAAAGATAGAACCTTAAACATTCCTGATGAACGCATTAAAGACTATCTCGAATCAGATGTTAACTATGTGATGGAAAACTATATTCGCCAAGTTGCGCCTGAAATTGAACTCACGGCTAAATTTGGCCGTGTTGATATGGATAATCAAATCAAAGCGATTACAGAGGAATATAACCAACTTATTGCTGATGCAACCACACCTAAAGAACGCAGTCGATTAGAAGCACGAAGAGAGGCGGATCTACGTGATATTCGCGCGATGCGTGACCGTTTATTAGGTACTTATGGCGCACCTAAAGATCCAGCAAGTCTATTTGTGCGAGCTGGCCGTGTGGCTCGTCACGTTAACTTTTTACGTTTATTGGGGGGGATGACAATATCATCGTTACCTGATATGGCTCGTCCGATTATGCAACACGGTTTACGTAGTGCGTTAAAACCATTGGGTAAGATGCTAACTGATATCAGTGCTATGCGCATTGCTAAGGCCGATTTGCGTGAAATGGGTATTGGCCTTGAATATGCATTATCCAGTCGTTCTAAAGTGATTGCTGACCTTAGCGATCCCTATAGCAGACGTAGCTATTTAGAGCGTGGTTTACAGTGGTCATCACAGAAATTTGGTAACTTCACATTAATGAACCAATATACAGACACGATGAAAATGTGGTCTGGGCTTATTACTCAATCTAAGGTGCTGAGAGCAGCAAACACTTTAGACGCTGGTGGTTCGTTAAGTAAACGAGAAATAAAGAAACTGGCTCATATTGGTATTGATGAATCAATGCTAAAGCGTATAGCAGATCAGTTTAAGCGACACGGTGAAGACTTAGACGGCATGTTAACAGGGCATAGCCACTTATGGGATGATCGTGTTGTGCGTGAAACTTTCCAAGCGGCAGTATTAAAAGATGTAAGAACTACGGTAATCACTCCGGGTATTGGTGATACACCATTAATGATGAGCAGTGAACTAGGTAAGATAGTTATGCAGTTTAAAACCTTCTTCTTTGCTACTCACAATAGAGCGTTGGTTTCAGGCATACAATCAGGTGATGCATCATTTTACTATGGAGCATTGCTTCAGGTAGCACTTGGATCCCTAGTCTATGTCCTCAAGGCTAAAATGGCAGGACGAGATATTAATACCGAACCGGCTAACTTAGTAAAAGAAGGGTTAGACTGGTCAGGGATGATGGGCTGGCTAGGTGAGCCTAATAACGTATTGGAAAACCTTAGCGGTGGTACTTATGGTATGAGTGCTATGTTTGGTGGACCACCAGCATCACGTTATCAAAGCCGTAATGGAATTGGTGCCTTATTAGGCCCTACATTTGACCTTGGCGGTGATATTAAAAACATCACATCAGGTGTATTAAATGGTGAGTTTGATGATAGAGAAGTGCGATCTGTGCGCAAACTATTACCTTTCCAAAACTTGTTTTATTTGTCACCATTATTGAATCAAGTTGAGGAGCAACTTAAATAATGCTTCTATTTACATGAGTTTGGGTTTAATGAAAAAGATAGAAAAGTGGACTGACCGCTTTTATCTTTATACGTAAGAGTTACTTTAATATCCTCTTTGTTTAGTCTAAATAAAGGGGATTTATTATTTATACAATATGATTTTTTTGCATTCTCATATGTTTCTGTGATAATTAAATCAACGTTCATTTTATAGAAAGCATCATGGCTTATATTTATGTTCCTAACAGATATGTCATATAGATGTTTATTATAACTAGCGTATTCAGTTGAAAATTTTGATAAAAACTCATCACTTACTGCTAGTGGAATTACATATTCGTTAAATGAACTAGTATTTGGATAATATATTGTTTTTAAATTTTGGTCACATCCCGATAATACAAGCAATGAAAAAACAAGAAGAAAAAATTTGTTTGGCATACATAAGCTCCACTAAAAATGATTAAACAGAAGGAGCATATAGTGAGTTTATGTAATAATCAAATCAACAAAAGCCCCTCGAAAGGGGCTTAGCGTGGTTATAACCGACTAATCAAACTTTCTACATATTGATGATGTGTGCGTATTTCTTGCATTGCACCGTTCATTTCTAACAGTGATTCACGAACCCAACGCAGTGTTCTTTCAGCTTCATCAACGTTGTGACCGTCTTTTTTTAGATAGGTGAGGAGATTGTGTAAAACATCTTTCTTCGGGTTACGCATAAAATCATCCAGTAATTCGATGCGATTTTTACGAGTGCGAGGAAAGCTATATTCTTTGGCAACTTGCCCAGCAGGGATAAACTCACCTTCATGGATAGTACGTTGCAGTTGATCGACAAGTGCTATGAGGTCTTTTTTATCTGTTGAATTACCAATTGATAAATAACGTTCTTCTGCAAGTTCGGCTTCCATTCTATCAAATTCGGAAATATAGGCTTCTTTAAATTGAGCAGCTTTCTTTCCAGTAAAACCCATAACTAAAAATACAAATCCATTTTTAGTCATTTGAAAGAATGGTGTTTTCCTCATGGCTCCATTGCCTATTTTTAGGTTAATGGACATCTCCGCAAAATTGCGGTTATGAAATTCTGGTGAGCAATCAAGGTTTCGTATTTTCTTTAGAACATCATCATGGCGCTTGATAAAGAATGCAGCCACAGATTGAGAAGAGGTAACGGCTTGACCTCTATTGTTAACAACGATTTCAGGATTTAAATTGATAGGAAACTGATTAGTCATAATGATTACTCCGTTTAGTTTGGGTAATCACCACTAGCAACGCCAATTACTGGTGGTGAACTGTATGGGGTTGGCGTACCAGCCTAAACGGATACTGGCGCATCTTTCGATGCCCCCACACAGCCCACCATTGAATAGGTGTAGCTGTATTTCACATACAAAAAAACCGCTTGCGC